>TARA_R110002153_G_scaffold3042_5_pt1 | contig 27304 bp, 29 predicted proteins | sample TARA_R110002153 | Tara Oceans TARA_R110002153 (sample SAMEA4398193) | marine metagenome | biome: Polar Biome; feature: [SRF] surface water layer (ENVO:00010504); material: water (ENVO:00002006), including particulate matter (ENVO:01000060) such as... | depth 5 m | reverse complement strand
CGCTAGATTGACCGACATGCTTGCAGTCACTATGCAACAAGCCACAAAAAAACGATTTATTACTTTTTTATTCATCGACTATTATCTCCAACATCTAAATTTAATAACAATACACAGACACTCTAGAACACAGACTGCGTAAAACACAAAGAGTATCTAGTATGCGAGAAAGTTCATTATTTGGTTTCTTTAGCTGGTGTTTCTTCTTGTCCTGAGAATAACCCTGAACTTTTTGAAGAAAAATCTAATGGCTGTATATCTGCACTAGAATCCTTACGTGTAGGCTTCGGACTTTTATTACGTAGGTAAGCTGTAGTGTGCTCACCAAAATAGTTCAATGAACTCCCTTCAGGCCCTGCTTGTTGGCTGATGAGTAGCTGTTCATAATTTTCAACCTGCTGTTGTAATCTAGCTGATTGATCGACTAGTTTTTCTGCAATTTGTTTGGTTTCTTGAATATGCATAGCAGCTTGCTGGTGCATTAATTCTTGAATAGTTTGCCCACCTTGGGCCTTATCTGATTCACTTTGTTTTTCTTGATTGAAATATTTTGCAACAAAAAAGCCAATAATACCGCCAACAAGCAACAACAATAACCCTATTAACCAATCCATAACCACTCCTATTAATCTATTTATTTCTGCTCATCTGGTTCGCTACTAATTTATAACGTAATGACAATGAGCAAGCTCGCAATATGCGTTATTATACGCCCAGCATTTTCAATGCGGTCATTTTATTTGTATTCAAGTGTTAAAAATACCCATATGTGAAAGGAAAAATACCAAAGAATGATTGAGTATACGCCATGGCAAAAATATCAAAGAGATCTGCAAGATCCTGAGTTTAAATATGATGCGGCTCAGGAAAATGCTGTAAAAGAATTACAGCGGCTGTATGACGAATTAACTCATCCAGAGCAAAAACTGACTTGGCGAGTAAAATTGCAAGGTAAGTTTGGCAAGGGGATGTCTAAACCCAGTATTCAAGGGTTATATTTTTGGGGGGGAGTAGGGCGTGGTAAAACTTACTTAGTTGACACTTTTTATGAATGTTTACCTTTTGAAAGAAAGATGCGTATTCACTTTCACCGTTTTATGCATAGGGTGCATCAAGAACTCAAAACCCTAGAAGGTCAACCCGATCCACTAAAAACCATAGCTAAAACCTTCGCAAATGAGACTAGGGTGATTTGTTTTGACGAATTTTTTGTCTCTGATATTACCGATGCGATGATTTTAGGCACTTTGATGGAAGAGCTTTTTGGTCATGGTATAGTTTTAGTTGCCACGTCAAACATAGTACCAGACGAGCTTTATCGTAATGGTCTTCAACGAGCAAGGTTTCTGCCAGCTATAGAGTTAATTAATCAAAATACTCGTATAGTGAATGTAGACAGTGGAGTAGATTATCGTTTACGAACCTTAGAGCAGGCTGAAATTTTTCATTATCCATTAGATAATCAAGCCTTCCACAATTTACATAAATATTTTATACAACTAGCGCCTGAGCTTGGAACTGAAAATCAACAAATTGAAGTGGAAGGCCGCATGATCCCAACCTTGCATCATTCTGATGGGGTGGTGATGTTTGATTTTCGTGATATTTGTGATGGGCCCAGAAGTCAGACGGACTATATGGAGATAAGTCGTCTCTATCATACTGTGTTGATTGCTAATGTAGAGCAAATGGGACAAGCAATAGATGATATTGCGCGACGTTTTATTGCCATGGTAGATGAGTTTTATGAACGTAATGTTAAGTTGATCATGTCTGCAGAAGTATCTATGGAAACCCTTTATTTAGATGGTCAGCTTTCTTTTGAGTTTAGGCGTTGCCTAAGTAGACTAAAAGAAATGCAGTCTCATGATTACCTTGCATCACAACATGTTCCTTAATAAATGTATGTTGTATTGAATGGTTTTTGTTATCTGCCTTAAATATCGGTAAAATCCGCCGTATTAAATCTAATCGAGCCGTTTGTTCGATATTATTAGAAGAGAATAATTAAATGGGAAGAAAGTTCGAAGTACGTAAAATCTCCATGGCTAAAACTGCTGGAGCCAAAACCAAAGTGTATTCTAAATACGGCAAAGAGATTTATGTTGTTGCCAAAAATGGTGGTACAGACCCTCAGGCAAACCTAGCTCTGCGCAGACTGATCGAAAAAGCTAAAAAAGATCAGGTACCAAGTCATGTTATTGATAAAGCCATTGATAAAGCAGCAGGCGGTGCAGGTGAAGATTATGTACCTGCTCGTTATGAAGGATTTGGCCCAGGTGGCTGTATGGTGATAGTTGACTGTCTAACAGACAACAACAATCGCACTATTACTGATGTACGTAATTGTTTTACAAAAACCGGTGCTAAGTTGGGTGTTGAAGGTACTGTCGGCCATATGTTTGATCACCAAGCGGTATTTGCTTTTAAAGGTGATGATGAAGATGCTGTTCTAGAAACATTAATGGAAGCTGACGTTGATGTCACAGAAGTAGAATGTGAAGAAGGAGTGGTAACGGTTTATGCTCCTCACACTGAATTTAACAATACCCGTACTGCTTTAGTCGATGACAGCCCAGATATTGATTTTGAAGCAGAAGAAATTACTTTTATCCCACAAACAGAGTCAGTTGTTAGCGGTGATGATGTAGCAACCTTTGACAAATTTATGGATATGTTAGAAGACTGCGACGATGTGCAACACGTTTATCATAATGCGGTGGTTGAACGCGAATAATGGTTCAGTAAATAAAATGTTTAATGCCCTCATTGTCGGAGGGCATTTTTGTTTGTGCTTTATGTCAGCATAGAGCTGATCAACGGTCATACGTCTAGGTTATGGTGTATGACAAGTATACTGAGAAAGCAGATGGTGACATCCTCCCGTCTATTATCCGTCATTCCCGCGAAGGCGGGAACCTCCAAACCAACTGGCTAATCTAAAAGAATCGTCCTTTTCAACATGACAATTTCTGCATATATTTATTAAACGATTGAAAAGGAATTCAACAATGAAACGGCCCTGCTTATACATTCTCACTAATGATAACAACAGTACGCTATACATCGGGGTAACAAGTAATTTAGTGCAGCGCATTTATCAACATAAAAACAAACAAGTGAAGGGCTTTAGCTCAAAATACAATTTGAATAAACTAGTCTATTTTGAGCAACTTGAAGATATGGATAGCGCAATACTTCGAGAGAAAAGGCTCAAGAAATGGAACAGAGAATGGAAAAATCGGCTCATCAATGAGTTAAATCCTAGCTGGAAAGACTTATATTTTGACTTGGTTGGGTGAGAATAGATTGAGTCTACTGGGGCTATTAGTAGGTTCCCGCCTTCGCGGGAATGACGTGTAATATCTTGAAAATCATCACCGTCAGCTTACTACTATTTGTGATCGTTAAGTGATTTGTTCACCATCGGCAGGTAATGGCACATACGAGACAAGAGCCTAATATTTCAAAGTTAAAGATTTACTTTTATTGTTCCAAAGCGACAATCTGGTCGAGCAAACCAATCATTAATTTTGTACCTGTACCAGAAGCAATGCCATCAAATACATTCTCAACATTTTTGCCGTGTTGTGCGCCGGCTAAATCACTAATTGAACGAATGATTATCCAGTCTACGTCATTAACAAAACATACTTGTCCAACAGCCGCAGATTCCATTTCAGTTACTTGAGCACTGTATACCCGTTGTAACCATTTACGATACTCAGCGTTATCTAAAAATACCGAACCTGTTACTCCGTTACCGCCCACTTTGATGTTAATGGGTTTGCCGGAAGGCATATTGATTGGGCTCACAGCCTTAACGGCTTTTTTTGCCAGCTCAATTAGTTCAGGAGTGGCGCTAAAATAGGGCATTTGTTGAGGTTTATCCCAACCCTGTTTAACAACTGTCATTTCTTCAGGGTGAATATAACCAAAGTTCTCATAAGCCGGTGAATGGGGATCTTGTTTGCGTCTTTCTTGGTATTGCTTTTGTGCACTTTCATAAAAATCAGGTAAAACAAAACTACCCGCTTTTTTTTGATCAGGGTTTACATAAATTGATTCATCATGAAAATACCAACGTTCTGGTACAGCAATGTCTCCTGGTTGGAAGTTAGGATTGACGGCACCAGCAATACCCATCATCACTACTCGGTCTATAGGGAAATAATCCAGCGCCATCTGCATCGTCATAGCGGCATTAGGCACACTTATGCCCGTAGTAAATATTACAACTGGCTCACCTTTGTATGTTCCTAATTGGTATTTAACTCCCTTTATGGTCAGCGTTTGATTGATCTGAGCATCAGGGAGTTGCGCGAATGCTTGGTCAATAGCTTTAATTTCTGGAGCATAGGCGGCAACAATCGCAGTCCATTTATTTTTGTCTGTAAATTCTTTTGGCCCATAGGCGCTAATATCTTGTGCATAAGAATTATGGGCGCTTAGCATGATGCTAAAAATTAAGAAATAATGGACCCGGAATTTTTTAAACATAATAACTTTCTCGTTAATGAAACATGCCTATGCGCTTTAAAAGTGCAAAGCAAGAGTAAATATTTGGGTAAGTCATGAGTATTTAACCTTGACTGCACCAGCTTAGAGAGCTTTAAGTCTCAGGAAGTAAAGTATGAGAATGCCATGCCAATATTTGTTGGCATGGGATTAATCTACTAGAAATTTATTTACCAATTAAGCGCAAGAATTCATTACGGGTGGCATCAGATGTACGCATAGAACCCAACATTACAGAGGTGATCATAGAAGAGTTCTGCTTTTGCACACCGCGCATCATCATACACATATGTTTACCTTCCATAATCACGCCTACACCAGTAGCACCAGTTACTTGCTGCACAGCATCGGCAATTTGTTTGGTTAAGCCTTCTTGGATCTGTAAACGTCTAGAATACATATCGACAATGCGAGCAAACTTCGATAATCCTAATACTTTGCCATTAGGCAGGTAGGCTATATGACAACGCCCGATAAAAGGTAAAATATGATGTTCACACAATGAGTAGAACTCGATGTCTTGTATGATGACCATTTCATCTGTGTCGGCTTCGAAAATAGCGCCATTTACAACACCGTCTAAATCTTTTTCATAACCATCGGTTAAAAATTGCATTGCTTTGGCTGCGCGCTTGGGCGTATCTACCAATCCCCCACGACTGACGTCTTCCCCTAATATTGAAAGAATACCTGAGTAGTGGTCGGCTAATTTATCTGACATGTAATTTGGCTCTTCGATAAGTGTATGAATTAAATATGTGGATACAGGGTAAACCCATAATTAGATTATCGAATGATAACATTGTCTGAGGATAGGATTAAATACCACAGTCATATTTAAATCTTTTGAACTGCTCTGAGGTTTAAGATCTTTTCCCTTTTTGTTGCATTGATAAGCGGATCTTTATCATATATTCATCAAGGGCAGATTTGGCTTCTTCATAGGCTTGAGCGTAATCTTCTGATGCGGGATGTTGTTTATATTGTTCAAATGCTGAGTCAGTCTGATCGGCTAAAGACTTGAGGCGTTTTTGGTTGACATCCATATCGATTCTCCTTGAGTTTTAGATAGAGTATATTGCTTCAACAACATTTTAAAGAAACTTTACAATCGCTAGAATGATAATTGCCAAAACAATTAAAACAGGCGTTTCATTTAAAAAACGGTAGAAACGTGGTGAATGAGTGTTTTCATCTTTGGCAAATTTTCGCACTAGTACAAATAAGTAGAAATGATAGGCATATAAAGCCATAACTAAGGTGAGTTTAAGATGCAACCATTTGGCCGCTACAAACCATTCTTTGCCATACAAACTTATCAACCAGACACCAAAAATTAAGGTTAATATGGCAAAAGGTGTAACAAAGAACCATAACCGCTTCTCCATTATTTTGAACTGATCTTTAACGGCCTGAACATCAGTCTGTGCATGATAAACCATCAATCTAGGCAAATAAAATAAGCCTGACATCCATGCAACCATAAAAAATACATGTAACGCTTTTATCCAAAGTAGGGTCATTGTGTGTCCTAGTAATTTGCTTTATGCAGGTGATGTCTGAGCGTCTTCCAAGTAATAATACCCATTATTTGCTCCGCTGTAGTTGAAAATATATACACGGCACCATCTCTATTAAGTTCAAGTAAGCTGTATACTTCAGCTAGGGTATCCTGAAAGTTGACCCCTTGCATTGGAATGAAACTTAAACGCATTGCGTCGCCATCTTTTCCTTTGTCGTATTCCACTAGTGAGTATTTACTAATCCCTTCAGTATCCACTGAATGTTGTACTACTGTCCTATTGTGTTCTTTATCTAAGGCACTTATAAGTTGTTCGTTGTTCTCACTAAACACTGTGAATTCTTTGTTCATTACCGCTAAAACCCCTGTCTTTTGTAGTGATTCCATAACTGAAGAAATAGTATAAGGCAGTTTTTGAGAGTCTAGTTGTTGAGTGAAAATAGAACTGTTACCTAAAAATTGTGTAGAAGTCACATAGGCAGGAACGATCACTAAGATAGTAGGTAGGATCAATTCTGGACTATAGGATAATTCCATAACGGCTGATAAAGCTGCTAATGGAGCATGAATAACTGCGGTCATCAGCCCTGCCATGCCCAGCAGCGAAAAACTGCCATTTAAGTTACTCACATCATCTAAAAAGAAGCCCAGTGGAGAAGCAAGTACAACACCGCTAAGCATTCCAAGAACAAACACTGGGCCAATTATGCCTCCGGGGACTCCTAGTCCGATGGCAAAAATTGTTAATAAAAATTTTGCTGCTACCACTCCGATAAGTAATTGAATATTTTCATGTTGTGCGATTAAAACATGTGCAGAGTGGAAGTGTGCACCTAAGGCATCAGGCAAAATATATCCTACTGCGCCAGTAATTAAGCCTGCAATTAATAATCGACGCACCATATTGATACGGCCAAATCCGTTGATAACTAACATTAATGTTTTATTAAACAAAGTGGCTAGGCAACCCAATAGGACGCCAAAGATAACCAAATATAGATAAATCCATCGGCTAAACTCGTTGAATTGAATAAAAGACAATTCTTGTACTTCGCCAAAGACAATACGCGTTAACACAGTGCCACAAGCAGCAGCTAACATAATGGGTATAAAAATATGGATCCTGTATTCCCGAAATACAACTTCCATAACAAAAATCACAGCTGCAAAAGGGGTGTTAAATGAAGCTGAAATGCCAGCCGCAATACCACAACCAGACAAAATACGGATACTGTTGTGAGGAAACTTCAGCCATTGGCCAAAAAAACTACTGCCGAAAGCACCTATATGTACAGAAGGCCCCTCTCTGCCTACTGAGAAACCGCAAACTAAGGCTAAAGCACCTCCAAAGAATTGATTGATGGTGGTCCTAAAAGGAATGTGCCCAAAATAGTGTTTAATTCTATGGATAACAAAAGGGATACCCATACGATAGTGTTTAAATCCTGTCATATAAGCGATTAACACTATAGCTATGGCGCCTATACATGGGATCAGAAATCGCATGTATGGCTCTAAAGAGCCAAATTGATTTATCTCTGGTAAAAATAATCTCTGCAGCCATTCAACGCTTAAACGAAATAGAATAATTAAAGAAGCTGCACAAGTACCGCCCACAATGCCGATGATACACAGCTGAATTGAGGTACGTGGAGTGGCAAGTTCTTCTCTAAAAGCGTTGAGATTCACAATTACTAATTTGACTGATAACTGAGATGACCAACAGTTTATCACAAGTCTTTGTATTTTATAGAGTTAATCTTTTTAACTAGGATCGAAAGGTGAATGTTTGATAAATCAATCGACTAATTTAAATGACTAAATGATAATATCTGAGCAACGTAGAAAAGCTGTGTAGCTTTAAAAAGGGCATAAATTGATTATTTCTGATCTAAAGAATAAATTGGGTGCATTTCAGTTTTATTTCATATTAATAGTGAGCATTGCGGTCACTCTTTATGCTGGTTTTTTCTGGGGTAATGCGCATTACGCTCAACAACAAATGACTATATCCACTCATGAGAAAAGTATTCAAAACCTTAAGCTCGAAAATGAGAAATTGACTAAAAATCTGAATGTTTTAGGGGTTGAACTTGAAGTAGCAAGACTGACTCAGCAGCAACATGTAGTGGAAATTGGAAAAAGTATTGATGTAGAAAAAGACTTACGCACGCAACTTGCTTTTTATCAACAAGTGATGGCGCCAGAACTGAATGAACAAGGATTTTTGATTGAAGGGTTTAATCTAGAGCCTGCTTTAAGTGATAATTCTTATCGATTTGAACTAGTTTTGATGCAACAAAATAAAACTAAAAATACCCTTAAAGGGAGTTTAGAGGTGACTTTGATAGGCAGTGAAAATGGTAAGGCTAAGGAATATACTATTGACTCATTAATATCTGATCAAGAGCAAAAAAAACTGACCTTTAGCTTTAAATATTTTCAGGTGATCGACGGTCAAATAAAATTACCAAAAGGTTTTCAACCAGAACAAGTATCTGTACATGCCAATATATTTCAGTTCAAACGTAAGAAAGGAGAGTTAACTACAGTATTCAATTGGGTCATTAACCCTAATTGAGGATAAGCGGTTACAAGATGGAATCAATTAGTCTTAGCGAATACTTGACCATATTAGTCAGGTACTGGATAATCCGCACAATTAAGAGTTATTCCTATTTTCATCGAGGCATGTTATGACAGTGCAAATTGCGTTACCTATTGAATTTTCTGATGCTGCCGCTAGAAAAGTAAAAACTTTAGTGGAAGAAGAAGAAAATCCAAATTTGAAACTACGAGTGTATGTCACTGGTGGTGGTTGCTCTGGTTTCCAATATGGTTTTACCTTCGATGAAAAGGTTAATGAAGGGGACACCACCATTGATAAAAATGAAGTGACCTTAGTGGTGGATCCTATGAGCCTGCAGTATTTAGTTGGCGGTGAAGTGGATTATACCGAAGGACTAGAAGGCTCGCGCTTTTTAGTGATTAACCCAAATGCGACAACAACTTGTGGTTGTGGCGCTTCATTTACTGTTTAGTGCAGCGTAATAAGTCAATTAAGTTATGACTGCTCTTTCTAAATATCTCGACATAGATTCCGCTGTAAATCTAGATAGTCTCTCACTTCTTTTGATGGAGTGAGTTCAAGGCTTTCGTCTAGTGCAAGCTTACTTCTGTCTTCGCGCCATTGGGAAATTAACTCATCTTGTTTTTTTTCTAATAGTTTTTGTTTTTCATTGTCATCCGCATAGAGTATGTCTGTAGGGATTGTTTTCCAGTTATTAGGTTGCAAAGAATCAACTAACGTAAAATAACCCAAAAAATTGATTTCGAGCGCCTGCTTTTCTTCAATATCATCAGTATGTTTTTTTTCATCTGCATAAGAAAAAGCGAGTTCAGTCAGGGCGATTAATTGATTGTTTAAGGCTGCCTGCATTAGCCAGTATCTAGCTTTATTCATGATGTTTTTGTCAAAGGGTTTTACTATATATATAGCATCAGGTAGATCTTTCGGTCGCAGTCTCCGTGACTGAAAATTGTCATGTAAAGCCAACCATTTATAATTCATTCCAAGCGCCAGCATAGCCGTCGAGTCACCGTTTTTGGCAGCATGTAATAAATCAGCTTCTGACGAATATGCGTAAATATTGGCGATGGTATCAACGTCTACCCCAAAGGAATCCTCTAGCCATTGGTGCACAGCTTGCTGCCGAGGATCAGAGTTTAGTTGTTGATGAGTTGTGCATGATGATGTCTCTAGAACATCGTTGTTTTTTGGGGGGACAACGTTTTTTGACTTTTCTGTATGAATTGGAATGTCTGGGAGGTCTTGACGAGTTTGCTTTGTTTGTTGTTTTTCGTTTGGGGATTTAGGAACTGTAATTTGTGTGTCAGAGACCGTAACATCTGAGAGATAGTAATGGGAAATCCACAAGATTACGAGTAGCAGAGAAGCTAATAGTCCGATTGATTTTTTCACTAAACATCCTTGTCTTTATGTTGCTATAAATCAGATAGAGTTTGATTACAAACTCTATCTTTATGAATTTTATTGAATATTAGTACTTTCAAATATTTTATCGGCAGAGGCTGCCACAAAGCCTTGGTACAATTTGCCTGTTGGCATATTGTAGCGCTGAGCGAACTCATAAAAACAGCTAGGTACTAATTTTCTGCCATTGGCGAACTGTACTTCGATTTTATCTGCCATTATCGAAGATTGCGCTAAAAACACCTCCGGACCCCCTTTGATTTCACCGCCTGAAGTATTTAATACAAATCCTGAATCTTTCAATAGGGTATTCATCTGCGCTAAAGATTGAAAATGGCCCATGTGATTTAGACTTACAGTAAAATGATTGGCTCTGAACCCCCAAGCTGACATCCAGGCTGCGTATTCTGAATGAGCAACTAAGATGTCATATTCTTGCGTGCTGATCTGCCAATGGGTACCTGAATACAAAAAGTTATCTTGCTGCGCCGCATTATCAGCAATGTTATCCGTCATTTTTAAGATAATCTGCTGTACTTCAGCAGGCATATCTTCAACAATCAGTTCACTAATAAATACTTTAGGTTGCGTATCGTCAGGATGTTCAAAGTGTTTAGCACGGAGCTTTTTTTCTGCAAAGTCATATTGACCTTGTTCTGTGTAACCTAAGGCTAGAAAATGTGCCGCAAGTTTGTTTAAGTTAATTTTTTCAATATTAAAAGTACGTAATGCAATATGATCATTACCTAACTTGGCACTTTTACCTGAATGTTCAAACTCATAACCTTCCAATAAGTCATGTACTTTTTTTGCCGAAGGCGTAATGGTTAAATAGTCTTGCCATAAATGGCTAAACAAATTGTCTATTTTGTTGTGCATAGCGTTAAAATTCTTACTCTAAAATTAAATACTTAAGCCTGGGCTTAATGTGCCAGGTAGGGTTGGTTTTTCAAGCTCTACAGAAGCAACCGGGTATGCACAGTAGTCAGCAGCATAGTAAGCACTTGCTCTATGATTACCACTATCACCTATGCCACCAAAAGGTGCTGCTCCACTGGCGCCGGTAATAGGCCTGTTCCAGTTGACTATTCCTGCGCGAATACGCTGATAGAAATGTTGGTAGTCAGCTTGGTTATCGGCTAATAAACCTGCTGATAAGCCAAAACTGGTATTGTTAGCTTCATCTATGGCCTGATCAAAATCACTATAACGGATGACTTTAAGCAGTGGGCCAAAATGTTCTTCATCGGGCATGTCTTTAAGAATATCAGTCACGTCAATAATACCAGGGCTAACAAAACCAGACTCAATGTCTAGATGCTTAAGCTCGACTAGAGGCTTAGCACCAAGTGCGACTAATTGTTGTTGTGCTTTGACCATCAAAGACGCTGCGTGTTGAGAAACCATAGCGCCCATAAACGGTTGTTCTTCGGCATCATACATGCCAACTTGGATATTGTTGGTCGCTTCAATCAACTTATTAAGAATGGCATCGCCAGCCGCACCTTGTTGTATAAACAAACGGCGAGCGCAAGTACAACGCTGACCAGAAGTAACAAAGGCAGATTGAATAATATCGTGCACCACAGCTTTGGTATCAGCCGCATCTTTGACTATTAGTGGGTTATTTCCACCCATTTCCAAGGCTAGAATTTTTCCAGGATGTCCAGCAAACTGTTCGTGTAATAATCTACCAGTACGAGAACTTCCGGTAAAAAACAATCCATCTAATCCCTTATGCGCCGCAAGTGCTTTGCCTGTTTCTACTTCACCTTGAACCATGTTCAATACACCAGCAGGTAAACCGGCTTGCTGCCAAAGTTCTAAGGTTTTTTCTGCCACAAGGGGAGTAAGATCACTAGGTTTAAATACAATTGTATTACCCGCTAGCAGTGCAGGGACTATATGTCCGTTTGGTAAATGGCCGGGGAAATTATATGGTCCAAATACCGCCACTACACCATGGGGTTTGTGTCTGATAAAGGCTTTACCTAGTGGCATGGCATTTTCTACTGTGCCAGTGCGCTCATGGTAGGCTTTTTCAGATAAGGCAATTTTACCTATCATAGCGCCCACTTCAGTCGCGGTTTCCCACAATGGTTTACCGGTTTCTTGAGCTATGGTTAAAGCAAGTGCTTGTTTATTTTCACCGAGCAACTCTGCAAATTTTTTCACATAAGTTAAGCGTTCTTCAAACGTTAGATTACTCCAAGCTACAAAGGCTGAGCGTGCGGCAATGACTGCTGAATCAACTTGTTGTTGATTGGCAGATTTAGCCTGCCAAATAATGTTCTTTTTTGCAGGATCAATGGATTGAATGTCGTGACCAAGGCCTGCTAACCAGTCGCCTGCGATAAAATGGGTATGGGTATGGGTATTCATAATTATGTCCTGAAATGTGTAGGAGCAAAGCGAATGTTGTCGCCATCGCTAACACCGAGTGCATCGGCGGCTTGTTGACCAATTGTGGCATGCTCAGTATCTAATTCGATAACAAGCGGAGCGCACACTCCGCGGAAGTCTTGTACTTTAGTGTTGATAACAAAAAAGCTCGGTTGATTATCAGCAACTACATCAGTCACTTTAATGGGCATTTTTCTACTAGCTTGCGCACTGCGGATATTCTTTAAGTTTGCTTCAACTGTGGGACCCGCATCGAAAATATCTACGTAACCTCTACAACTAAAACCTTCTTGTTCGAGAAGTTGCAATGCGGGTTTGGTTTTTTCATGTACTTGACCGATCACCGCTTGGGCTTGTTTGCTTAACAGGCTTACATATATTGGATATTTTGGCATTAGTTCAGCGATGAACTGTTTTTGACCAATGCCAGTAAGGTAGTCAGCGGTAGGAAAATCCATCGAAAAGAAGTGTTCTTCTAACCATTGCCAAAAAGGGGATTGACCATTTTCGTCATTAATACCACGCATTTCGGCGATAATAATTTCAGCAAAACGTTGTCTATGTTCCATCATAAACAGAAAACGGAACTTAGATAATAATCTCCCGTTTAAGCCCTCTCTTGCATTCTGTCGCAAAAATAACGTGCATATCTCAGATACACCTGTGTAATCGTTACATAAGGTAAGAATATCCACAGTGTTATAGATATTAAGCTCACGAGATGCGTGAACCACCTTACTTAAATGATAATGATAAAAAGCATCGTCTAAACCAACACCCGCCACAATACCGCTAGTGCCCACAACGTCTTGGCTCTCCTGGTCTTCCATAACAAACAGATAACTTTCATCTGATGGCTCGGTAACATCTTTTGCAAAGGCTTGAGCTGACTTGTCTATTTTACTTCTTAGCAAAATCTCGTTAACGGGCAAGGAGGTAAAACCCACTCCAGATTCCTGGGCAATTTCATACAATGACGAATAATCGTCTCTATGGATAGGGCGAATGATTTTCATGTTCACTTACTCACTTAAAGGAAACATCGGCGCCAACTACTTTTGCAACGGCTCGTTCGAAACGTACCAACCCTTCTTGAATATCTTCATCTGGAATAATCAAAGACGGAGCAAAACGTACAACATTGGCGCCAGCAATCAAACACATTAACTGTTCATCTGCGGCTGCCACTAAAAACTCTCTAGCTCGGCCAGCAAATTTTTCATTTAGTGCTGCGCCTAATAAAAGACCTTGACCGCGAATTTCTGAGAAACAGTGGTATTGATCATTTATGGCTTGTAATCCCTTACGGAAAAGTTGTTCTTTTTGTTTTACGCCATCTAATACTTCTGGTGTATTAACAATATCCAATACTCTTTCTGCAACTGCACAGGCAAGCGGGTTGCCACCATAAGTGCTGCCGTGAGTGCCTATCTTTAAATGTTCGGCAATTTTAGTAGTGGTTAACATGGCGCCAATTGGGAAGCCGCCACCTAGTGCCTTAGCAGTGGTGAGTATGTCTGGTACTACGCCAAGTCCCATATAAGCATAAAGATCGCCTGTACGACCAACACCAGTTTGAACTTCATCAAAAATAAGCAGGGCGTTGTGTTTATCACACAGTGCGCGCACCCCTTTGATAAAATCAATGTTGGGACTGATTATTCCGCCTTCACCCTGCAATGGTTCCATCATAACTGCACAGGTTTTATCGGATATCAATGCTTCAAAACTCGCTAAATCATTATAATCTACATGTTCAATAGCACCTGGTTTAGGACCAAAGCCATCTGAATAAGCAGTTTGTCCACCTACTGTGACAGTAAAAAAGGTGCGGCCATGAAAGCCTTGATTAAAAGCGATGATCTGATTTTTCTGCTCACCAAACTGGTCAAGTGCAAAACGACGAGCTAGTTTTAAAGCCGCCTCGTTGGCCTCAGCACCAGAATTAGCAAAGTATACTTTTTCGCCAAATGTGGCAGCGGTTAGCTTTTGGGCTAAGCGAAGCGCAGGTTCGTTAGTTAGTACGTTACTCAAATGCCAAAGCTTTTGGCCTTGCTCAGTGAGAGCTGAGACAAGTTCAGGGTGGCAATGGCCCAATACGTTGACCGCTATTCCACCCGCAAAATCGATGTATTCGGTACCTGCTTGATCCCACAATCGAGAACCTAACCCTTTTACCGGAATAATTGCCGATGGATTGTAGTTTGGAACCATTACTTCATTAAACAAGTCGCGAGTTACATTCATTCTATTGCCCTTCAAGTGTAATATTTGGCTTAAAAAAGAGCGATAGTATGGCAGAAGGTTTGTCACTTGTCTTCACAGAGATTAAATGCAAAGCTGCATTTTTAAAGGGGTTCACCTAGTTTTGCATGAATAGTGAATAACTATCTAGTTGCTGACAATATAGTTGCCACAACAGTGTCATGAGATCCCAATACTGATAACCAGTATTGGGGGTTTTAGCTATTTTAAAGGTGTTGCATGAATATGCTTAAAAAAATAATCATTACTCGCGCTAAGGTCAAGTGAGCGCAGATCTGTTTTTTTAAGTAATTCTAAGGAGCCTTGGGGCATACCCAAGGTGCGTATATAATCTTTAGACTGCTGTAAATCTATCAGCGTATGCCTTTTAAGCATACGGTATTGAGCATAGGCTTTGCCTTGCTTTAATACTAAAGCTATAGGTGATAAGTCGGCCGCAGGTACGTTGTTTGCCACTTCAGACATAGCATTGGCAATAAATACTCTTTTCATAGCCATTTTTTCAATTAAATTGGCACTGATATTTAAAGCGTGTTTATCGATTAATTGGTTCAGAAATGGACCTGATGGCGTAATTCTTGTCAAAGCCGAGTGCTCATCATGTTTTTTTGCAGTTTGAGTTTCTATTAAGGCTTCTCGCTGCACCTCTTCGAAGAGTCTGAAATACAGCTTTGTTACTACTACTTTCCCCATAGTTTGTAACATTCCTAGGCAATAAGCATGGTTTTGATTGATGCCCATTACAGACGCTATTTGTTTGCAGGAAATTGCCGTTGCTAAGGCTTCTTCCCAAACCCTTTGCTTTATTTTTGGATAAGGGTCGGTGATTTGCGGCAAAAAGCGTTTGAAAGCAAGCGAAGTGAGTATAATAATTAAATTCTCTAGACCAAAAAAATTAAGGCCCACTCGCATAGTTTCAACTATTACAACTTTGCCTTTATTATCGATGCGCTGGTATTTAGGTTGATTAACGAACTTCATTAGATCTTTAAAAAACCAAGGCAATTCAGTTGCAAGAGGTTCAATTTTTGTAATAGTGGCCGCTTTGACACAAACTAGGTCGAGTAATTTAGGGAGAGCGTCGTCAATCCCTATAATTTTTGAATATAGGTGGTCTGTATCCTCAAAACTCTTCTCAATGCGCTTCTCAACTTCAGCATCGATTTGTTTGGCTATAGCGCCAAGGAAGTTAAGATCGGATTTAGTGTTTAAGTCTTTTTCTCGAATAGCTTGTTTTTCTACGCGAAGCAAAGATCTGGTGGTTTTATTTTGCTCAGTCTCGATTACGTTTAGTGCAGATTTACCCTTATCGAGTATGCCTTGTTGGGCCACCTTTACATCTAAAAATAACGCTTCAAAGCGCTGCTTAACTAGGTCTTCCGCGGGTGTAAGTGTACTCATTAATTATGATATTCTTATGACATTGCTTTGTTTGAAGATGATGAATTTTTTAAAGTAATTATCTTTATAGAACAATAATTAGAACTATTTACTAATTTTACATTAATGCTTTAACATTTCTATAGTGAAACTATAGTGCTTTAGTCGTAATTTTGCTGTTAATAAAGTTGTTTAGGATGTGATGTCCAAATTCAGTTAATAAAGACTCTGGGTGAAATTGCACTCCATATATTGCTAGGGTTTTGTGTTCTATAGCCATAACTTCGGCTTGCTCCGATATCTGTCTAGATCCAATATTTTCTTTTGTAGTATTAAAGCACCAAGCTGTTATTTCAAATTCTTCGGGGATACTTGCAGTTTCCAAAACAAGTGAATGATATCGAGTTGCGGTAAAAGGGCGATTGATATCTTTAAACAGGGTGGATTGCAGGTGATGGATTTGGGATGTCTTTCCATGCATAATTTGTTGGGCGTTAACTAGGTTTGCCCCAAAAGCTAGGCCGATTGCCTGGTGACCTAAACACACCCCTAAAATTGGGATCCGACCAGCAAAGGTTTTGATGGCTTCAAGGGTTATTCCGGCTGAGTTTGGTGTACAGGGGCCCGGAGAGAATATTAAATAATCTGGCCCCATTACATTTATCTCTGCACAAGATATTTCATCATTGCGTACAACTACTACCTCTTGTTGCAACTCTTCGAAATAACGAGCTAAGTTGTGAGTAAATGAATCATAGTTGTCTATCAGCAGCAACATTGGCTGTTTTATCCACTGATTAATTTAAGGGCGTTTAACAAAACCTACCGCTTCGTATGCCTTATCTAAAGTAATGGCGGCACGTTGACTGGCTTTTTCTGAACCCTCACGCATTATTTTATTTAGCTCAGTTTGATCATCTCTTAAGGCGTGATACTTTTGCTGGATAGGTTCAATTAATGCGACTATTGCATCAGCAACATCTGATTTTAAATGTCCGTACATTTTATCTTCATAGCTAGGAATTAGTGATTCAATTGAGGAGCCCGTGGCACATGACAATAGGCTCAATAAATTGGATACACCGGGTTTTTCTGCGATATCAAAGTATATTCGTGCTTGCTCATCAGAGTCTGTTACCGCACGCTTAATTTTCTTGGCTATTTTTTTGGGATCTTCCAATAGGCCGACAAAGTTGTTGACGTTATCGTCTGACTTAGACATTTTTTTTGTAGGATCTTGCAAGCTCATCACACGAGCGCCAAATTCAGGGATAAAAGGGTCAGGTATTCTAAATGTTTGGCCATAGATGTTATTGAAACGTGTGGCAATATCGCGGGCAAGCTCTAGATGTTGTTTTTGATCTTCACCTACAGGCACTTGGTTGGCCTGATATAATAAAATGTCTGCGGCCATCAATACTGGGTAAGAATACAAACCGGCGTTGATGTTAGACACATTCTTCGCTGACTTGTCTTTAAACTGAGTCATGCGATTAAGTTCACCCATCTGAGTATAACAATTCAGTAACCAGGCTAATTGAGCATGCTCTGGCACATGAGATTGCATAAAAACAGTACTTTTAGCTGGGTCAATACCACAAGCTATATAAAGCGCCAATCCGTCTAAGCATGCCTGATGTAAGGCTTTAGGGTCTTGTCTTACAGTTATCGCATGTAAATCAACTAACATATACAAACAGTCATAATCATCTTGCATATTGACCCACTGACGAAGTGCACCCATATAGTTGCCTATGGTGAGTTGGCCTGAAGGCTGGCAGCCGCTAAGTACAATTGGTTTTGTCATGTTAATTAGTTCTACTTTTATATAGTGTTGAAAATAAGATTTATTTTGCTAAGGCAAGTTCAGAACGCATTTGGCGTATCACTGCTTGATAATCTGCTTGGTCAAATATAGCAGAACCTGCTACAAACATATCGGCGCCTGCTTCTGCAATGGCGCGAATATTATCGACTTTTACGCCGCCGTCAATTTCTAATCGAATATCGAAACCTGATTGTTCAATTAATGCACGAGCCTGTTTTAGTTTTTCTAAACTTTGTGGGATAAAGGATTGACCACCAAAACCGGGGTTAACAGACATCAACAAAATATGATGTAACTTATGCATAACATGGTCGAGATACTGTAAAGGAGTGGCGGGATTAAATACCAAACCTGGTTTACAACCAGAATCGATAATCAGCTGTAAACTTCTATCCACATGTTGTGATGCCTCAGGGTGAAAGCTGATATAGCTAGCGCCAGCATCGGCAAACTGCTTTATCATATCGTCTACAGGTTGCACCATAAGGTGAACATCAATATCCGCCGTTACACCATGTTTGCGTAAGGCTTTGCAAACTAACGGGCCAATAGTCAAATTTGGCACATAATGGTTATCCATGACGTCAAAGTGCACCACATCTGCGCCAGCAGCTAGCACATTGTCTACTTCCTCACCTAACTTGGTAAAGTTGGCAGATAAAATCGAAGGCGCGATTAAATAAGGTTTCATTATTTCCCTTGCTAGCAAAAGCCGATACTTTACAGAAAAATCCAAATAGACAAAAGCATCCTCTTTGCACCAACACTGATCCATTGAACATTTGTGGTGCATTTGCTGTGCTGAAATATTAAGAATCCTCTCATTTTAAAATTATTTACATTATGAAATAACTAATAAAAACAAATAGATAAGTGTCTTTTTAATGGTGCTATTTGGTTTGCTACATTTAGGCATTAGTTTTGCGTTATGCAGTGAATAAAATAAAAATAATATGATAGAAAACTTAGTTCAATTACTGAAAATATTATAATTACAATCGGAGTACACACATGAAAACTTTAAAAATTACTACTATCGCCGCTGCTGTTTTAGCCGCATCTAGTTTTAGTCAGGTTGTTTTAGCTGAGGGTAGCGTTAGTGCTAATATCGGTTATGTTTCTCAATATCACTACCGTGGTATCCAGCAGACTAGCGGCGGATCAGCTAGCGCAGGTTTGGATTATGAAAATGGCGGGTTTTATGTTGGTACTTGGGCTGCGGATGTTGAAGATGGTTTAGAAATTGATCTATACGGTGGTTATGGGATCGAATTGGACAGTGGCCTTTCTCTAGGTTTAGGTGTAACAACTTATCAATATACAGGTGACTTTGATTCTGCTTATAACGAAGTAAATTTAAGTGCAGGATACGGATTATTTAGTGTTGGTTATAGCCAAGGTAAATGGGACGGTGTTGTGGGTGATGAAGACGCTACAGAAGGTGACTATTCTATCCTTACTGTTTCTCTTGAAAGCAATGGTTTTAGTGGTACATTTGGTACCTATGGCCAAGATTCTGAAGGTGAATACGTTGAATTGGGTTACGGTACAGAAATCGGTGGGTTTGATGTAGGTGTGGGCGTAATCTTCAGTGGTTCTGATCTTGATGATGATGAAGCTATGTACTTCTCACTTAGCAAATCATTTGACCTATAAAATTGATTTAAGTCATTAATTTATATGGAGGCGCATTTATTGCGCCTTTTTTGTATCTGAAGGTTAGCGATAAAGTACCTAACTTATGAGTTGAAGCGCAGTTGTTGCTTGTTGAATTACAGGTATAATGTCACAAAATATTTCAACGCGGATAACACTATGAATAAGAAGTCAAAATCCTTATGTACTCTAACAGGAGTAACCTTAACCGGTTTAGTGGTCGTTGCTATATTAAATGTTTCTATGATTAGGTTAGATGAAAGAAATGTGTTTTGTGGAGATTTAGATAATGTTGTTCTAGATCACGATTTTCCTGTAAGCCATCCAGTAAACAGATGCGCTGCCGAGCAGTCACAAGGTGTAAGTTGGTCTGAATGGTTCACTGGGCGTTCAAGCTCATACCAGTTTCACTTTATTGATTTACTTGAGCTATTATCACGCTCACAAAATAACAAAACATAAAATCCAAAACCTAAAATGAATTAGCTATCCAGAGCTCAGATCAGTTAGCCTGATAAAGAGCTAATAGTTCAGCCACTTTTAATCTAGTACTACCATTTTGACTGATAAAACGACTGACTTGAAGTTTTGTCATTTCAGAGCCTTGATAAATATCCCTAGTAAATTCAGTATCGTGATTACTCACCAATACCGGAATATCTCGAGTGTGTCCTGTGCGGCGTGCCAATGACGCTAGTTTGAGCTGGTTATCCAAGGTAAACCCACCGGCAGCATAACTATTGAACATAGCTGTCTTGCTAATGGGCGCATAAGGCGGATCACAATATATTACTGAGCCCTTTCGCGCTCTGGCGAACACCTTTTCAAAAGAGTCACAAGTAAAAGTCGCCAATTGAGACTTTTCTGCAAAGTACAGCAATTCTTTTTCTGGGAAGTAGGGGGCTTTGTATCTGCCAAAAGGCACATTAAATTTACCACTATTATTATAGCGGCATAAGCCGTTGTAGCCGTGTCTGTTTAAATACAGGAAATATACAGCGCGTTCATAGATATCTTCGCTGTCATTAAACTTTTGTCTCATCACGTAATAACGTTGTTCATCGTTGTAGGCTGGAGTGAACAACTTAGCACTATCTGTTATGTAATCAGTCGATTGGTGTTTTACGATATTGTATAAATTAATTAGATCGGGATTAATATCGTTGAGCAAATATTTAGAATAATTCGTATTGAGAAATACCGAACCTGCTCCAACAAATGGCTCAATGAGTTTTTTAGCCTTTGGAAGTTTCGCGTTTATATCTTCGATAAGGCTGTATTTGCCCCCGGCCCATTTCAAAAAGGCTCTGTTTTTTTTATCTTTTGTTACTGCCAATGTATCAACCAAGTCAGAGCCGCTAATTTATCAGGCCGAATTGTAACGGCACTGGGCAAAAACAACAAATAGCTTAAGGCCTAGAGAGCGTTATTTCTTTCCTAACTTGTGCAATACTCTTAACAAAAGGGGTATTTCTTAACATAGTGTCTGCCAAATTGATTATTTCTGCTCTGGCATCTTCAATCGAGGCGAAATGTTGGTTTTTTAATAACACATACCAATCTCCACCATAACGTTGAGTTTTATATAACCACAGCTGTTGGCCAAGCTGCTCATCCCTGACGTATTCTCGTAAAATACTAAGATTTGCCATAGCTGCAATTTGAATTACAAAATTTTCTGTAGGTAATGCCAAAATTAAATCGTGTACAGGACTAAAAAATTCATCGGTTTGGCTTTGTTTAACATTACCCAACAGTAACTCTTGCGGTTCCACCATGGGCGCTAGTTCAACATTATCTTCGATTTTATAGTCATTAACAGTATTGTTAGCTTGAATATCTAATTCAGTCGCTTGAGTCGGCTGTTCTGGCGCTTTAGATTGTTTCGTCTGTATATCAATTGCTTCATTAATATTGTTGGATTGTAAAAGTATTCTGTTTGACTGCTCTTCAAGTTTGCCACTAGCCGTCGCCCAATCAGTGACTAATGCATCTTTAGAGCTGATTTCTTCAACCATAGGTATCTTTGTTGGTAAAGCTAGCACTTCAACAGCTTGTGGTTCTGTTGGGCTAGTTTTTTCTGGAACTGGCTCTGCTAATTCAATAACAGCAGATGTTTTATCAGGTTGCGCCTGACTTGATAGCGGAGCTTTAAAGTAGGACATTATTGAACGGACTTGTTCAGGATATTGCCAACCTAATATTCCAGAAAAAATAGCTAGAAAAACCAGAGTAAATAAAGCGGCTGCCCACCACTTTTTATAAATAGGTTTAGACTCGTAAGTGTGGTGATGACGATCCTTTAAGCGTTGCGCAAACTTTTTACGTTTATCTTGAATGAACGCCTCTAAATCAGAAAATTCCTCAGTTTCTTCAATGTCATCATGCTCAATGGCAATTTGACTATTTAGCACTATAGGTTGTTCTTTGGATCTAGCTCCTAAGCCTAGCTTAGTTGACTCGGCCCAATCTGAGAGACCCATTAGCAATACATTGAGATGTTGTTTGTTATTAGCAAAGCGACTTTGTAATACTAAATCCCACAGCTCTTTAACTAGCTTATTTGGTAGTCTTTCTGCTTGAAAAATACTAATCAAAATCGGGCCACTATGGTTATTCAGTGGTGCTAGTAACTGATTAAGAGGGCGATTAAAGTCTGCTTCTTGGCTTTGACTAATCAGTTGACGAAATAACTTCTCTCGGTAGATAACTAAAGGGGTTAATTCATTTGCAGTGAGCAAAGCCAAATCAGCTTGTTCATTTTGATGGGCTAAAAAACTTTCAACAACTTTTGATTGTTGCTGTATCTTGTCGCTACAAACAAACACAAGTTGTGAAGAATAACTAATTAGATAGTCTAAGCGGTTGTTCAGTTCTGACGCTGCCATTTTTTATACCTAGGTTGTGATGCTTGTTATATCGATGCAAAAAACGCCGATCTAACAAGCAAAAATTTAATCCTAAGAAAGAATGGAGCGCAGCACCTCTTCAGAGATTTTATTGGTGACCTCAGCTTTGCCAATACCCTTTGGAATGACAAAAAACAGTTGACCTGCTTGCACTTTTTTATCGTGACGCATATGTCGAATAAAGTCGTCATATGTCATATCACTAGGTGCAACTGTAGGTAAATCAAATGCTTGTAGCAGAGATCCGATGCGACTGAATTCTGACGCTTCGAGCCAATTCATCTTAGTTGCTACTGCAGAAGCAAGAACAATGCCTGCTGATACAGCTTCGCCATGTAACCAGTTGCCATAACCTTTTTCAGCTTCTATAGCATGGCCAAATGTATGGCCTAAATTGAGTATCGCTCTTAAGCCGGACTCTCTTTCATCAATAGCGACTATTTCCGCTTTGATCTCACAACATCTAGCAATCATGTATTGCAACGCCGTGAGTTCTTTTTGTTTGATGGCTTGTTGATTTTCTTCTAACCACAGAAAAAAGTCGGGATCGTAAATCACGCCGTATTTGATCACTTCAGCCATACCTGCTGCAAATTCGCGCTTAGGTAGAGTGCTTAAGCTATTAGTGTCAATCAGTACGGCTTTAGGTTGGTAAAATGCGCCGATCATGTTTTTACCCAGAGGGTGATTAACTGCAGTTTTTCCACCTACTGACGAATCCACTTGAGATAATAAGGTAGTAGGGATTTGGATAAAGGGTATGCCACGTTGATAACTGGCAGCAACAAAACCAGTTAAGTCGCCTATGACACCACCGCCTAATGCGATTAATGTAGTGTCACGACCTGCAGACATTTCTAATAGCTTTGAAATTACCATTTCAAAACTCTGCAAGTTTTTGTGTTGCTCGCCATCAGGCACAACTATCTTACTGACTTCATAGCCTGATAAGGCCTGGCTGACAATAGGGAAATAAAGTGGCTCAACCACATCATTGGTCACCACTACTACTTTTTTCGTGACCAGATGTTTGGTTAAAACTTCAGGACGATCAAGCAGATTAGCCTGAATCAATATAGGGTAGCTACGCTCACCCAACTCAACTGTTAGTGTCGCCATAAGTCGCTAACCCTATTATTGTTATATTAGAAAGAAGGCTTATAGACCTATTTTGCCAATGATCTGATTCGCAACAGCACGAGCACTTTGATCATCTGTATCAACAATATAATCAGCTGCTTCTTCATATAATGGATTACGTTCTTCAGCTAGATTACGTAATACTGTTTCAGGATCATCTTTTTGCAACAAGGGGCGACGTTTATCACGTTGGGTTCTTGCGACTTGTTTATCAATGGTGGTTTGCAAATATACCACTATGCCTCGTGCTGATAGTCTGTTTCTAACATTTTTACTGACTACCGAGCCACCGCCGGTTGCCAACACAATGCCTTGTTTATCAGTTAAGTCGTTAATGATGTTTTCTTCACGCAGACGGAAACCTTCTTCCCCTTCAAGATCAAATATCCAGGCGATGTCTGCGCCCGAGCGTTTTTCGATCTCTTGGTCAGAGTCAAAAAATTCTAAATGAAGTTCTTCTGCTAGATGTCTGCCGATAGTGCTTTTACCAGCACCCATGGGACCTATAAGGAATATATTACGTTTTTCAGCCATTTTTGCTTATTTCACAACTATGTTTAAGGGGTAGAAAGTTCGTGCGGCTACCCTTTTATGGATTAACCAGACCTCGTCGAAAATTTCGAGGCAGCGATTATCTCAGTTTTACGATGAATTTTGCAAGCTTTGTAAAGGTTATGGGGCAGTAATAATAAAAAAACAGCCTAATCAAGGGATTAGACTGTTTTTTTTATGGAATTAAGTGACCGCATTGCTAAATTTTAATTGGTTCTCAATTCATCAGTTAAAATCTTAGGTGTTACAAAGATGAGTAATTCACGTTTTTCTAATATTTCTGCTGTGTTTTTGAAAAGGTAACCGACAAAAGGTAAATCCCCTAAAAGTGGTACTTTTCGCACATCGTTTGAACTGCTTTGTTGAAAAATCCCGCCCAATACTATGGTTTCGCCATTTTCAACTAACACCTGAGTACTGATTTCTTGGGTGTCAATTGCCACAGCATCACCAGTAGACGTTGAGACAGTATCCCCACGGGTATCTTGGGTTACAACTAAATCCATGATAATTCTATTGTCTGGCGTGATATGGGGTGTGACTTTTAAACTTAATACTGCTTTTTTGAACTCAACCGAGGTGGCACCGCTTGAAGTTGCCTCAACGTAGGGAATTTCTGTACCTTGCTCAATATATGCTTCATGTTGGTTGGCAACAGTAATACGTGGGCTTGCAATAACTTCCCCTTTGTTTTCTGACTCAAGTGCCGACAACTCTAAATCAATAATAGTACCGTCTAATAAACGTGCGATTTGTATGCCGATACTTCCTGCTGGATTGGTTACGGGAAGCGCCACATTAAGCCTGTCTGCTATAGATGGCACCACACCGCTGGCGATAGAGTCAGCGCCAGTTAACGAGCCTGATACTGCACCATTGTTTATTGTATCGCTTAGTCCCCATTGCACGCCAAGTGACTCGCTGGCGTTGTCTCTAACGGTCACCATGCGGGATTCAATAAGTACTTGTTTGATAGGAATGTCCAAGGCATTAACCAATAATTTGGCCTCATCGATTGATGTTTGTGTATCTCGAAGTAAAAGTGTGTTGGTTCTTTCATCAACGGCAACACTGCCTCTGGGGGTTAAAATACTGTTCTCAGTACCTTTAAGGATGATGGCGAGATCTTGCGCTTTAGCATAATTTATTTGTACGTTTGTGGAGACTAAAGGTGCAAGTTCAGCCACTTGTTGTTTAGATTGTAATTGCTGAGTTTCACGAGCAGTAAGCTCTTCTGTGGGCGCAATAAGTAAGATGTTTCCTTCAAGTCTTTTATCCAAGCCTTTAATTTTTAAAATCATATCTAAAGCTTGATCCCAAGGAACTCCAGATAAACTTATAGTCACGTTGCCGGTCACAGTATCTGTTGTAACAAGATTAAAACCGTTAACTTGGGCAATGATTTGTAATACTTGGCGCACGGGGACGTCTTGAAAATCAAGAGAGATAGGTTCGCCTGCAAAATTAGTTTCCTTATCTTCAACAGGTGCATCTTTCATGCGCTTTTCGATTTCAATACTTAAACTATTGGCATTTTTTTGATGCCGAAAGGTGATTTTGTCCTGTAATGAAAACTCAATTCTGGTTTGTTCTTCATCCTGGAAGGTTTCAATGGCATTAATTGGTGTTGCAAAATCTACCACATCTAGTTTGAACAATTGTTCGTCGCCCAGTTTTGTTCTGGGTAAAACTAAGCTTAAGGTTTTGCCTTTTTCACTTAACTGTAGCTGGAAGTTTTTATTGCTAAAGGTCATTAACGCTTTTGCTCCGCCACTGGGCAGGCGTGAAAACTGCAGATCTTGCAATTCAGAGCGAAAAACGTTGTCTACCTGAGGTGCTGGGTCTACCAATACAACTGCTTCTTCTTGGCTTAATGATTCAAATGCAAACAGGCTAAGAGCTATCGCAAGTAACCAATACCACGCCGAATTAGTTCGATTAAGTTTTTTGTTAAAAATAAAACGCTCAGACATTATTTTCTCCTGCCTTCGAAAGCATGGTGAGTGTGGCTTGCTTTTTCTGCCAGCAGCCAGCACCATCGGGCAGCATTTCAGTAAAAGAAACTGTGCCATTTTGAATAGAATCGATTTTCCCAAAAAACAATCCTAGGTAATCGCCAATTGTAGCTTTAAACAAACCACCGGTATTAGACTGAATAAGTGCCCATTTTTTTCCATTCGATTGAAACACACCCGTAACAGATAATGCATCGATACCAAATTTTTCCAAAGGTTGTTTGCTGCGGTTAAAGTCTGGTTGCGCGCAATTAGGTTGCGCCGCGACTTTTACTTGCACACCAGCACCGGTATTTCTTGGTTGCTGAAATGGGCTACGTAAGGTGTCGGCAGAATAGATAAAAGTAGGTTTACTTTCAAATTCTGGATAAGGCTCAATATTAACAGAAGTTGTTTGTTTCACTTCGGCAATAAATACCTGTAAATCGTCTACTTTAGCTTCACAACCACTTAACAGCGCAGCGACTAACACAATTTTAAGATGTTTCATTGTGTTTGCCCCTTCGATTTTGCATCTTGTTCATTTGATGTTCTATAGGTTTTGGCCTGTACCTTGAGCTTAAGTGTATTGCCTTCCTGGGTGACTTCAAAATCATGCACAGTAACAATGCGCGGCAATCCGGCGATTTCTGAGGCAAATTGACCAAAGTTGTGGTATCCGCCAAACACTTCCATTTCAATAGGTAACTCTGAATAAAATTCTTTTGGAATTTCTCTTTGCCAATTTAACAATCTAAAAGTGAGTCCTGCTGATGTGCCTACTAATGTGATGTCATCTAATAACCCAGGTGTTTCATTACTGGTAGGTAGCGATTTCAACATCGAAGAAAAATCACTTTGTAAACGTTCCAATTGTTCTTCGTAGGCTTCTAGGTTAACGGCAATACGATATTTACCTTGGTATACCTGTTTTAATTTTAACTCTTTATCTTGTGCTACTTCGAGTATCGGCAACTTATCTTTCACTAAAAAATAATACCCACCTACTAAACTTATTATCACTACAAACATCGCGACTAAAGACTTTACTTCAAAGGGCCAAGTCGCGACTTGTTCGAAATCTAAGTCATTAATCTCTTTTAGCTTATTAACATCAAATTTCATTTGCTTGACTCCTCTTTA
>TARA_R110002153_G_scaffold116833_1_pt1 | contig 27362 bp, 17 predicted proteins | sample TARA_R110002153 | Tara Oceans TARA_R110002153 (sample SAMEA4398193) | marine metagenome | biome: Polar Biome; feature: [SRF] surface water layer (ENVO:00010504); material: water (ENVO:00002006), including particulate matter (ENVO:01000060) such as... | depth 5 m | reverse complement strand
AAATGTAACCCCAAAAGTCGGCTCGAATTTGGGCGCCGATCCATTCCCGAAACGGGTTAATATAGAGTCCAGACTCAGGTGCATCATGTCCTGCTAAGAGGTTAAAATAGGCCACTCGTTCAGCAGTAAATAACTCCATCACCGGTAATTTTGCTAACCAGGCGGTGCCCACATCTTCACTACTAAAATTTTCACCATGGGTCTCGAATACGTGTAAATTTAGCATAGTGTAATTAAGATCATCATCTTCGGGCATATATTGAATATTTTCCCTAAGACTGGCTAAACCTCCACGTCTTTTCCATGGATACTTGGTCAGAATTTCCTCTGGCATCCCATCTTGGGTCCAATAATTATCCAATGGCCAAGTATTATTGGCTTCTAGCATTTCTCGCAACGAAGGCCGTTGATATCGCTCCACTGGTTTACCAAGTAAACAACCTGCGGAACGCCCTAACCACCCTCCTAGTATACGATTATAAAGTTCAGCTTCATTAAGAGGAGTTCGAATTGATTCGGGAGCATTTATTGGTTTTGCAGCATCCATTATCGCATTCAATTCATCAGGTTCAGTTAAAGACGATCTATTGCCCTGTTTGTCAGTGGCCATTAATTTGATCAGTAACTGACGAGCATTCTGACTGCCCAGCTCTAACGGCTGGCTCTGTATTTTTTTGAAAGCATTCGAAAGTTCGCTGGCATCGTCGCCTTGTTCTGTGCGTTGAATTATTTCAAACTCTAGCTGTTCTAGCGGATCCAGATATCGAATAATCACAAAATTTCCTTAAATTTATAAACAACAAATAATTGACTGGCATAATTTTTATGCCTTGTAGTAAACCAATAGGCATGAATAGGTTTATTTCACTACGCTATCATTACGCAGTTTAGTCCGTTGTAATTCGGTAAATCCGAGTTGCTCCAATACAGCATCGGAATGTTGTCCAAACACTGGTGCCGCAAAAGGTTTAGGTCCTGGTGTGCGGCCAAATTTTATGGCCCGGGTCATTCCCTGATATGTACCCACCAGTGGATGTTCAAATGTGGTCATCATGTCTTCTGCCACAACCTGCTCATGGTTAAATACGTCTTCAATTTGTCGAGCAGCGGCACATGGCACGTCATTACCAAAAAGGGTCTCCCACTCAATGGCGGTTTTATTCATTAATGCTGCTTGTAACAAAGGTACTATTTCTGCAGCATGTTCAGCTCTTTTGCGAATACTATCGTAGCGCTCAGAAGCCGCTAAATCGGGAAGACCAACTTTATTACAAAGTGCTTTCCAAAAATGTGGTGTATTAGCAGATAAATACAAATACCCTTCTTTGGCTGGGTGGATGCCGGTTATCCCCCCTGACCGGAAATCTCGTCCGATATTGGCAGGTTCACCTTCAGCCCAGACAAGCCTAGCTGATTGCATCGTTAAGGCACTACGTAATAATGACACCCCAACATATTGTCCTAACCCACTGCGTTCACGTTCATATAAAGCAGAGGACGCGCCACCAGATATTAATGCTGCAGCATAATAGTCAACAACTGAACCATTGACTATTTCAGGTGTTTTACCGCGTATCCCCTGCATAGAACAAATTCCGCTCATCGCTTGTAACACTTGATCAAAGCCAGCCTTGTTCTTCAACGGTCCCGTTTCACCATAACCAGTAACAACACAATAAATTAGTCTGGGGTTAATTAAATTTAAGGTTTCAAAATCGATACCGAGTCGTTCAGGTACGCCAGGGCGAAAGTTATGCACTAATATGTCGGCCTTTTTTACCAACTTCATCAGTATTTCGTGACCTTCCTGGCTTTTAAGATCTAGCACCAATCCACGTTTACTACGATTAATCCCTAGAAAACCTCTGTGCTCAGCTTCCAAGGTTGTAGGATATTTACGCATATTATCGCCACTAGGGGGCTCAATTTTAATGACATCTGCGCCCTGATCAGCTAATAAGGTACAACCATATGGTCCTGCAATATATGCACTTAAATCTATAACCTGAATGCCACTTAGTGGCCCATCAGCTCCAGATCTTGTTGATAAAGAATATTCTGGTTTAGAATTCATAAACTTCCTCCACTAATCCAATGAGAGAATAGTCAAAATTGATTACCCAATCAGGTAAGTTTGTATGACTTTAAAGCGAGAATAAACAGAATGGTACTTTCATCAAAACATACATAATGTTTATTCCCGCCATTGATTAAAACAAGCAACTAATCTCGGTTAGAATCAACAACACAGCGAAATCCGAGCATTCCTGATCTGTCTTTACAGGGCGCCATCAATAAATATTTACCATGTTGATCTAACTGATAGGCTTGTGGGAAATACCAATGAGATGTAGCTGGGTGATATGATGATCCTCCACGCAAAGCTGCAGCACGAGTATGTTCGTCAACAAATTCATTGGTCCATTGCCAAACATTCCCCACCATATCCATTACCCCAAATGGGCTAGCGCCGGTTGGATGTGCATCAATATTGGCAGGAGGCAATAAATCTCTTTGGTGATTGATTGCTGGCACAGCGTTAGCATCCCAACTGTCGCCCCATGGAAACAAACGTCCATCCGTACCTTGGGCTGCATATTGCCATTCCCATTCGTTAGGCAAGCGTTTATTTGCCCAAGTTGCGTATGCTCTTGCATCTTCAATGGACACCCAAGTTACGGGTTTATTCTCCCAACCTTTTTGAGGTTTACCATCTTCCCAATCCTTCAAGAAGTTGAAATCATCTTCAGGATGATAACCAGTGGCAGTGACAAACTTGAAATAATCAGCATTACTCACAGGATATTGGTCCATAAAAAATGGCTTTATATCTAGGTGCTGGTTATGGGCTCGACGCGGCACGTTTTCCCACGGATATTGGAAGTCTAGACCTGCCCACATGAAACCTTCAATTTCTATCCCACCCACCTTAAAATCAAAACCACCAGCAGGAATGGCGATCATACCTTCAGGCGCTTCTGTCTTAGGTGCAGTTGCTGGAATATCGACCATGTTCTGTACAAGCGCTTTCCACGATCCAGAATAGTGTTGCAACGGCTTAGCAGCTAACTCTTTCATTTGCTGCAAGAAAACCGTTAGATCATTTATACTTTCGCCTTCTTTTAACGCTAATACACAGCCGTACCCATTAGGCTCCATATCAAAATGTAATATTGCCTTATCTTTGGATAATCTGGCTTTTAGCTCAACGCCACTCCAGATATCGATATAGCGCGTACCAGCCTGATGATTAACAACTAGTTGCTCTGTAGATAATTCATATTCATTGCGATTGACTACAGTCCATAAGGTCATTTGTTCTCTAGGAAACGCACTTGCAAAAACACCTTGCTGAAGAGTTTGTGCATAGGGCTCCCAATCTGGGCTGACAAGCAAAGTGGAAAATTTTCGGAAAATAGTGGCAATACGCCGCAAGGTTTCCCCATCTCTGGGAGTGAATTGATTCCAGATACCCCAAATATTTTCCCAAGCGTTATAACCATGACCATTAAAGAATATATATTGGAAATCATCGGTACGATTTCTCGCCCAGCGGTTCTCGACATTAGTTAAATGTCTCGGCTCTAACCATTTCAATTTGCTAACCGCAGGTATAAAAGAGGTCGAGGCTTTACCCCAAGTTTGGTTATTCCACATCAATGCTTCATCTGACAGTGGCCAGGTTTCGGGTTGTAAAACCACTGGGTGCCCGGTTTTGTCTGAAGCCACTCTAAAGGAATGGGGAACACTAAAATAAGTATCTCCATTAATACCGTCTGCATTCACTTCAGCGGCGAGCTCGGCCATAGCTTGCCAATCTGTTTTACCATTATCTCGGGTACCATTATCCCAAGGCATAGTGGGCAAAAACACTCGCACATTACGGCGATGGAAATCGGCAACTACCTGTTTCAATCCTTCAAGACCGCCCGGTAATGAATCAACTAAGTCATGTTGACTGCGATCATCAATACCGATGTTTGGGTAAATGTACCAAAGTAAAACGCTGTCAATCCCGCCAAATCGAGCTTTCAGATCATCAAGATATTTGTCTACCGTATATTGTCTTGCAACAGGATCATAAAAATAACGATCTTCAACCATCATTTGCGCGTGCACATAGTTACTCTGTGACCAAAGCAGTTCTTCACGCCTATATTGGGCATCGTCATATCCCATTCGGATCAAATGTTCTTGGCGCCACACTTTCATACCATGACGCCACGTATCGACACCCGCATTTACGTCGATTTTCCACTCACCAATTTTATGAAATGGCCATGGTGTTGGTTCGCCAGGAGTAGGTAGATGAATAGGTAAAGTATGAGGTTGTTCAAATTCAGCTATTTTAGGTTTGGGGGCGGGTATGTTGTACTTTTTATCGGTCATAGAAACTCATGCAGCTTATTTTGTGGACTCCGCTTAACTAACTGGAGTAACAGAATTATGTAAATTAGAATATATCAGGTATGCAGTGGAAATTGTCTTACCCTCGGCCTATACCGAGGGCAAGTTTTATAGTCTTAGAATTTTAATGTATAGCCCAAACTAACTATACGACCTTGACCTTTAAAATAATTTCTCCATTGCTCAACCTGAGAATGACTTAAAAAATATGACTTATCTAACAGGTTATCTATACCAACGCTGAACGTGGCATTGTCTAATTGATAATTAGCATTTAAGTCAAAAAGAGTATAACCGTCTATATGTTCTTCACCGGCTTGACCTTCGTTTATATCATTGTCAAGAACAGTACGAGCACCTAGTACTACCCTACCCTGATCTGAAAACTTCCAGTTCGCCGTTAACACCACTTTGTCAGGGCCAACATCACGCATCCCCATTTCGCGATCAAGCGGTCCAGTATCGCCAGTACGGGTTTTACCTTCGGTATGCGAGTACATAGCACTCAGTTCAATGGTATCGGTGACTTTGAAACCAGCTGTCATCTCGTAACCTTTAATCTCAGTAGGTCTGCGCAGCATTATATAATCTTCAGTTTCAGGGTCGACTCTCAAACTAACCCCAAATTCTGAGTCAGACAGGTAATACGATGCCCCAAAGTTTGCGCGCTCACCATTCCAGTTGAACCCTATCTCTTTGTTTTGTACAACTATGGGTTGTAAATCAAGAATTCCATCTACAGAAATAGGATCATCGTCAGGACATCCATCAGGTTGCGTGCCGCCAAACGGCACATCACCTTCACTGGTATCGTTGGAGCAACTAATGTTACGCAACGGAATACCTACGTTAGGTAGCGTGAAGCCTTTAGCTGTTGATATATATGCGGAAAAATCGTCAGTAACTCGCCAAATGGCACCCAAATTGGTTAATGTTTCCTGATAATCTAAGGTACCACCAGATACTTCTCGGCGGTCTCTGTACCAAGTTGTAGTGTAGTCATCTACTTTTAATTGACCATCTTCACGACGAACCCCACCGGTTACAGTAACATCACCTAAGTCATAAGAAAGTTGGAAGAAAGGTGTTTTACTGGTGTATTCCATAGGTGGCACCCAAACACGATTAGTCAGAGCTAATAGTTGCTGAGCCGTATCTGTCACAACATCCAAACCAACTTGTAGCTCTAAATCTCTTACTCCAAAGATATCTAATTTCGTCCAAGAAGATCTCAAGCCTTCTTTATCAGAATGGATCTCTGACTGATCAATTAATGGAAAATCACTAAGTGGAACACCGTTTTCATCTAATGCTATTGGAGCAATTAAAGGGTCTTGTTTGTCGATACTATTTTCGGCTTCGTAACGCATTCCTTGATCAGCTCGATAATATTGAACCCAAAAAGAACCGCCCAAAAAATCGTCATTAGTATAGGTCAGGCTCTGTTGACTAAAATCGTTAAAGCTTGCTCTTGCTCCTAATGGACGTCCAGGTTCTGAAGTGCTACTTAAACCTGTTTCTCTGTCACCATCGACTAATATATAATTGCCTTGGCCAGCTATATTAAAACGGCTCAAAGACAGTTCTAGACGTTGCTCATCCTGATCACCGAAATTGGTGCCAACTTTTATAAACAAATTATCAGATTCTGAATCCATTGCAGAACCACTTGTTCCCAAACCAATGCGACGACCATCTGCATCGTAACCTATGCCTGTTTCAGCAAAAGACGCAGCCAAAACCAAGTCATAATCATCTTCTAGATGCGCCACATTAAAACCTAGTCTCCAACTTTCACTATCGTCTTCAAACTGAGTTCGATATTGAGAAGACAAAGTTACTTCTGTACCTTTTTGGGTAGGAGTACGTGAAATGTAATTAATAATTCCGCCCGCAGCACCAACACCTTCAGAGGCTGAAGGACCATTGATAACCTCTACGCGTTCAATAATCCCCATATCAGTAAAAATACCTGCCCGATTACCTTCTCGTAATGGAGAACCTTGAGGAACGCCGTCAAACAACCTTAATGCAACACGCCCACGGAGGGTTTCCCCTGAATTAGACATTTGCTGAGTGGATTCTGAATATCCAGGAACGGTTCTGGTTAGTAACGATGTTGCATCAGAGGTCAAAGCTATATTACGACTGACTTCCTCTCGAGAGATAACATTAATAGCGCCGGGAATTTTATTTGCAGCTTTGGGCTGCCTTGAGCCAGTAACAATGATTTTCTCTACATCAGCTTTCGATTGTTGTTCATCAACGGCTTGCTGTGCAAAAGAAGTCGCGGGTAATAATGGCAGCATCGCCATATTAGCAATTATTATTGCAGACAGTTTTTTCATTTTTTTATTATGCATTTTTTCGCCTCTGTAAAATAAGTGTTCTCGACTTAACAAAAGTCAGTTTAACGAGCCTGAAACAATCGATGAAAACAACCGCCAAGCTGTAAAGTTTATGTAAAAAATATGTTTCTCATTAAAAATATACGGTAACCAAATGGCGAACAAAATCCCTCAATAGTATCTTCAGAATATATATAAAGTTACTTCTCAAATCTTATACAAAAAACGACTTGCAGCAGAGACCAACAAACCTAGCCATATGGAGGACAAATTGAATGGGGGGAAACCGTATAAATGCGGGTTGAAGTGTACTTGAGACCGCTGTCACTTCGTTTATATTAACGTGAGATTGTATTTTTACTCAGTCAAATTTTCATTATTTAAAAGTACTAACTTGTTAAATTTATGTCTGAGATATTTATCAAAAACTATCTGTATTTATTAAAATCTACTAAATATTGCGCAGAACGATAGTATCGGTATGTTTTGAATAAAGGATCATTGAATTAACTCTTCAGCAACTTTTGGCTATATTCGATACCGTAGAAATAAACAATCAATTAACAACGAGGCTTAATGACTAGAACAAGTTGCGGATTTATACTGGTCTTTTTGATGAACATTTGCTTACCCGCAAACGCCCTCAATAGTACTGATGAGCATATTGTAACCAGTAAATTAATGGTTGATTATCAGCCTTATCTTCCAAAAGAGTATGATGTAAATCGCAGTCGCGGTTATCCCGTTATTTATATTTTGAGTTCTGATAAATTAGGCGCCAATAAAGGTAATGAAATTTATAACACATTAGATAATATGTTCATTGAAGGGCTTATTGAACCTGTTATCACTGTCTTGGTGGTGGCAGATAATTCTGTTGTAAATGATCCCAAAAATAGTGTTTTATATCATCACAAGGTAATGCAGGAAGCAATTAACTATGTGGACAAACATTATAACTCCCGCCCATATGCTGATGGACGATTATTGATAGGAGGACAAACCGCCACTGTATATGGACTTACTCATCCCGAGTTTTTTAAAGGCATTATCACACTTAATTTTTCCGGCCTATTTGCTCAAGCTAAATGGGATGAAAACCTAGTCTCTCGTTCTATTGTTCAATATGCGAAGCAATCAGCTCGAATACCATTTTATATTATTGCTGGCGATGATCCAGGGTGTTCAGACCCAGACCATAAATTGCAACATCCGCAAAGCGAGAATGTGGATAACAATATACAAGCAGTGCAGTTATACCAACAACTGCATAAAGCCAACTTGTTTCAGAAAAAATTTAAAAAATTCCATGATGTCCCTGCAAACCCTGCCGAATTAAGAGTTTTGCATGGTAGTGCAACAAAAAATGCTTGGTTAAATGGTATCGAAGAAGGCTTGAAATACTTTTTTGATAACGACAATCTACCTTTATCTCATTCCCTTTATGATCCATCAATATCTCAAGCATCCAACAAAGGGCTGGTGTTGACCAATCAGTTAAGCGGCGAGGGTTCACTAAAACAGTCCCTAATGGATCGCACTTCATTGTCTTATAACGTTTATTTACCAGATGGCTACGACGAGCAAAACGATACCAAATATCCGGTTTTATACCTACTACATGGTAGCGGTGGAAATGAAACAAGTTGGAACGAATTTTGGCCTATTTTAGATACTATGATTGAGCAAAAAGTGATCCCTGCCGTTATTGCAATTGCACCAATCAGCGGCAATAGCTACTGGATTGATTCGGAGAAATATGGCGCTATTGAATCTTCAATTATTCAGAAATTGATACCTGAGGTAGATGCAAAATATCACACGATTGCTCAAAAATCAGGGAGAGGAGTAGTCGGCTTTTCTATGGGAGGATATGGGGCATTACGCTATTCCCTTGTTTATCCACAACTGTTTAGCTCTGCCGTATTATTAAGTCCGGCAGTTCAGCATAACGATGCGCCCATCACATCTGGGGCAGTGACACGGGGAGCATTCGGAGAACCTTTTAGCTTATCCAAATGGAACAGACTCAACTACCCAGTTGCGCTTCAGTCATATCTAGCACAAAAACATAGAGTCCCTATCTACATCATTACCGGAGATGATGATTGGAACCATATAAGTGAAAAGCATGATCTGCCAAAAGATGCACATAGTTACAATATGGAAGTACAGGCAGTCATTTTGCAGCAACAACTCAACCAAGGTGTCAAACAAGAGATTGACCAGTGCTTAACTAGCCCAGTGCAACTGCATATTGTGAATGGTGGTCATGATCTTGATGTCTGGGCTCTAGGGTTTAAACAAGGCGTACAATATATGTTTGCTAATGGATTATCTCGATCTTATGACTCTAAATCCGCAGAATAATATAGATGTATAACAACAGTTAAAGGTTTTGAAACAGTTAACCAGCAAAATATTTAATCAAATTCAATCCCTAGGTTTCCCAAAAAGATTTATTAAACACTTAGCTGAATTCTGTTTAAAACTGCCAATTTAATTATTTAGGCCTATTATTTACTACCAACAGACATGAAATATTTGGATCTCGCTTATGAAATCAAGCAAAGTTGAAAATATGTTAATCCATCAATATGTTATCAATGATCCACTACACCAATTATTTGATGCAGTGAATGCTATTTCTGTGCAGGGATACGATGAACAAAGACGCGTTATCTATTGGAATGAAGGTAGCGAATTACTTTATGGTTATAGTAAAAAAGAGGCTATAGGACAAAAACTAGAAGATCTGATTATTCCTGAACCTATCCGCGACGTTGTTATTGCAGCGCACAGTGACTGGATAGAAAATGGGGTAGAAATTCCTGCAACTGAGATCACCTTACGTAATAAAAACGGTCATGATGTATCGGTTTTTTCTAGCCATGTGATGTTTACGAATCAATATAATACCAAACAAATGTATTGTATTGATGTAGATTTAACTGACGTTATACAAGCTCAAGAACAAGCTGTATTTAAAGAGAATATGCTTGAAACTATATTTGAGGCCATCCCCGATTTATTTTTTTTGATGACTGATGATGGAACAATCCTCGATTATCATGCGAGCAATACAAAAAATCTTTATGTCCCACCCAATCAACTGGTAGGTAAAAATATAGCCGATATATTACCTGAGAAAGTAACTGACAAGTTTAATACTCATATTGCTAAATTATTACAGGAAAAAGGGACTATAAGTTTTGAATATGAACTCACAATGCCCCATGGGCTGGTATATTTTGAGGCAAGGATTAACCATTTCTCAAAATATAAACAAGTTGTGGCAATTATTCGTGATATTACCGAACAGTACAAGTCTGCCGAACTCATTCGCCATCAAGCTTACTTTGACAATCTAACTTCATTACCCAATCGTTTTTTAGCTCTTGACCGTTTATCACAAATGCTAATTGAAGCTGAAAGAAATATTGAAAAAGCCGCGGTACTTTTTCTTGATATAGACGATTTTAAAAAAGTAAATGACACATTAGGACATGAAATAGGCGATAAGCTTCTAATCAAAGCAGCCCATAGATTACAGCAAGTATTACGAAAAGAAGATACTGTTGGTCGTTTAGGTGGGGATGAGTTTATTGTCTTACTAAGAGGTCTCACTGATCATCATGATGCCTTAACCATTACTGAAAATTTACTGGAAACGTTTAGAAAGCCTTTTAAAATTGATGGCAGAGAATTAATACTAACAACAAGTATTGGTGTTGCTATGTATCCGGAAAATGGTAGTAGTTCATCTGACTTATTACGAAATGCCGATACTGCAATGTATCAAGCGAAAGCGCTAGGCCGCAATACCTATTCATTTTTTACTAATGAAATGAATATTATTATTCAACGCCGTCTGGAAATTGAAGAACAAATGCGTGGAGCGTTAGAGCGTAATGAATTTGAAATATATTACCAACCTCAATTAGATGTAAAAAACAAAGAAATTATTGGTGCCGAAGCTTTGCTGCGCTGGCATAATTTAGCGCTAGTTAATGTAACGCCAGATGAGTTTATTCCAATTGCTGAACACACTGGACTCATTGTGCCTATTGGCAAATATGTTATCAAACAAGCACTATGTTTTTTAAATCAATGGCAAAATATTCAACACCAAAAATACACAATCTCTGTCAATTTATCTCCTCGTCAATTCAGAGACAATGAGTTACTTAGTTTCCTCAAAAACACCCTTACTGAGGAAAATGTTAACCCTGAAAGTTTAGAACTTGAAATTACTGAGGGGGTATTAATGAGCGCTCAATCTTATATCAATGAAGCCGTAGCTGAAATTAATGATTTAGGCATAAAATTAGCAATGGATGATTTTGGTACAGGCTATTCATCTATAAGTTATTTAAGACAATATCCTTTTGATGTACTGAAAATAGATCGCAGCTTTATTCATGGCATAACATTAAACAAGGCAGATTGTGATTTAGTTAAAGCCATTATTACCATGTCACATAGTTTAGGACTAACAGTTGTTGCTGAAGGTGTTGAGACTGAGGAGCAACTCAAGTTATTAGAAGAACTAAGCTGTAACTTTGTCCAAGGGTATTATTTTAGTAAACCTATACCCGCCCAACAGCTGCTTGATTTTTCAGTCAACCATTTCAAATAAATCGTTATATTTCATTCAACACATTGCAAGCCTAGCCTTCATATTTACGATCACCTGCAATTGATGAGAATAAATACCTGACTAAAACCATGTATTTGTTGTCATACACATATTGTAAAAAAATCATTATTTTTTAATAAATCAGTACTGGGTAAAAAAACACACTGTTTTTGACCAGTCAGTACTGGTATTGTTAGCGATAATAAAAAAAAGGGACAAGGACTGTATGTCAACAAAACAACTAGGCTCTTTGGTAGTAGTGGGCACAGGTATCAGTGTTGCTGGCCAAATGACGCTATTGGCCCAGAGTTATATTGAAAACGCAGATATAGTGTTTATGGGTATTAGCAACAAAATTGGCGAAAATGTGGTTAAAAAACTTAACCCCAATACTGTGCAATTAGATGACCTGTACCAAGCAGGCAAATCTCGCGCTATTACTTACCAACAGATGACAGATCGTATAGTAGACGCGGTAAAAGCAGGGCAAAAAGTCTGTGCGGCCTTTTATGGTCACCCTGGTGTATTTGTTAATCCTTCCCATGGGGCAATTAAAAAAGTACAAGAATTGGGGTTGCGAGCTGAAATGTTGCCCGGTATTTCTGCCGAAGATTGTCTTATCGCTGATTTAGGTATCGATCCAGCTCATTATGGCTGTCAGTCTTATGAAGCCACCCAGTTTTTGTTTCGCGATTATAAACTCGACCCCCATATGACCCAAATCATCTGGCAAATAGGCTTGGCTGGAGAAGCCTCGCTAGGGGTTTTGGATGCAGATCACTGCAAAGCAGGATTAGAGCTTTATCAAGAAATTTTAATGAAAATGTATCCTGCAGAGCACGAAATCATTCTCTATGAAGCAGCCACACTGCCATTGTATGGCCCTAGAATTGAACGTTTCCCATTATATGAATTAACAAACTGTCTGCCCACACTGATTTCAACCCTAGTTGTGCCTTCGCTGGGCTTACCTGATTACCATCAGGGGCGTTTAACAAAACTGGGCTTGACCCAAGAACAAGTTATGGGTTATCGAAACCAATAACTTTGCAACTATAATTACTTTACTCAACCTAAAAGGAAAATATGATGACAAAGTCTCTCGTAGATTTTTTAGAAGAACTAGATAGTAATGCTGAACTTAAGGAGGCTTACTTAAAAGACCCAGTTGCAACAGCCACCAGCTACGGTCTAGCAGATGCGGATGTAAAGATTATCAAGAATAAAGATTGGGATACTGTGAAGAGCAAATTTGAAAATTTAAATAAAGACATAAAAGTCCATTCATATTAAGCCGTGATCTTAATGACATTCACAAGGGGTTTGAAGGCTGCTTTTTTCTGCAGCCTTTTATGCTGTTGTTTAATAGCAACTTACCTTCATGCCGGATCTAATCAAAGTATTAGTGCTCAAATTGAGTCTTTAAGGACACAAATTCAAGCTAATGAATCATCTGTGCCTGACAGAATTGAATATTTGCGTAACTATTTTATAAAAAATCCAGATGATTACCATGAAAGTGCGTTTTTAAACGTGTGGGCATACGCAAGTTTATTAAAACAAAACTTAGAGGTCTCCTACCAAAGATTGTTACTGGCGCGCTCCAAAGCTGAAACTTCTGATAATAACCTACAATTAGCCGAGTCTTTTCGAATCGAGGGCGCGGTATTAGATACAATAGGAGAATATGGAGCGGCGTTAGAAGCATTAAATAAGGCGTTTTCACTATATAGTGAGCTGCAAAGTGACAAAGTGCTGGGTGTATATAGTTCAATATCCAACGTATACAATTCCCTTGAGAATTATCAAGGCACTTTGCAAAATTCATACAGACTACTTGCTGCGGCGCAACAACATAATAATAAAGCCTATGAAGGACTAGCATATTTTCGCATTGCATTCGCCCAATCCCAGTTAGAGCAACTGCAGGATGCAACAGTCAACGCTACGATCGCAGAAAAAATATTACAGCAAGTTGATTACCCTTTTATTGGCGTGGTTTATCTTCTAATCGCGCAGATAAATGTTGAACAAGGCAATTTTGAAGAAGGGCTAAAAAGGATCAGTCAATCCATTGAAGCCGATAGAAAAGTGGATTATTTATATAATGAAGTGCCACGACTATTGCTTATAGCTGACATTTATCAGCAACAAGGCAATACCAATAATGCTATCGATGAATTGAAAAAAAGTTTTGAAAATGAAGTGCTTAGAAACGACAAAAATCAATTTTTACAGATTTTAGAAAAACTGATTGAATTAACCGATTTAACGGGTGATACCCACTCACAACTTATTTTTTTAAAACAATACAACACATTATACAAACAAAGTTTTAACCAGAAACAAGCACAAATGTTGGCCATAAATAATGTTCGCCTTAATGTGTTTGAAAAAGAAAAAGAAATTAAACTATTACATAAAGAAAACGAATTACAGCTACAAAAAAGCCTGATCCAAGATCAGAATAATCGATATCAACTGTATTTTACCCTGACTGTATTTGCCGCCTTGCTGTTAGTTGTTGCTTTGTTAATTCGTACTCGCAAGCAACGTGCGCAACTTAATCGCTATTCTCAAGAACTCAAACAAGCCACTCAAGCTAAGTCGGACTTTCTGGCCCGAATGAGCCACGAAATTCGTACCCCTATCAATGCTATTTCTGGTTTGACTAAATTGATGCAAAGAAACGCGGATAATCCTGACGATATGACCAATTTGCGTCAAATTGATGAGGCCTCATGTTCCTTGTTGGGTGTCATTAACGACATTTTGGATTTTTCTAAAATTGAAGCGGGTAAGTTGGATATTACAACCACTAGTTTCCAGCTGGATAAAACTGTCAGTCAGGCTATTCGTTTACAATTGATAAGTGCCCATCAAAAAAACATTGAACTTATTCAGCATATTGCCCGAGATGTGCCTTTGTATTTGCAAGGCGACGGGTTACGCATACAACAAGTATTAGTTAATTTACTCAGTAATGCAGTGAAATTTACTGATGATGGTTTGGTTTATGTCACAGTTAAAAACAAAGCTACTGAGCAAGGGGTTTTACTTGAGTTTGCGGTCAAAGATACCGGCATTGGACTAACTCAAAATCAAATGGATGGATTGTTTGAGTCTTTCGCTCAAGGAGATGAGTCTATTTCTCGCAGATACGGCGGCACCGGATTAGGCCTAGCTATTTGCAAACAACTTGTTGAGTTAATGGGGGGTAAAATCTGGGTGGAAAGTCAGCTAGGTTCTGGCACCACTTTTTATTTTACCTTGCCACTTCAAGAGGAAAAAAACCAACACATCAGCTCCCCTTCGAAACAACTATCTAACCTGAAAGTATTAGTCGCAGACGATATTAATTTGTCACGCCAAGTCATAGCCGAAATTCTACTACAAGCAAACATTAAGTCGGATTTAGCTGACGGTGGGCAAGAAACCTTAAACAAATTGCGTCTAGCTGCGGCTAAACTCCAGCCTTATGATGTATTGATATTAGATTGGAAGATGCCGGATATCGACGGCCTGCAAGTAGCCGCCATTATCAATCAAGAATTTAGCCTCAACAAACCCAAAATCATTATGTTGTCTGCTTTTGATTTTTCCCACATGCAGCAACAAGCCAAACAATTAGGCATTAAAGATTTTATCGAAAAACCCTTTAGTGCCAGCGAGTTAATCAATAGATTACAAGAAGTTGCTTTTAACCTGAAAACCGACTTATCTCCTAGTTTTAAAGAAATGAAAAATGTTCCTGATTTAAGCACTAAACGTATTTTGTTAGCAGAAGATAACAAGCTGAATCAAAAAGTGGCATTGGGTTTCTTAAAATATACTAAAGCAGAGGTCATTTTAGTTGAAAATGGTTTAGAGGTGATAGAAGCATTCAAACATCAAGGCAATTTTGATTGTATTTTAATGGACGTACAGATGCCTGAGATGGATGGGCTGACAGCGACATTAACACTGCGTAATAAATTAAAATGCAACTTACCAATCATCGCCATGACGGCCAACGCCATGAATCAGGATTTACAAAAGAGCTCTGCAGCAGGTATGACAGCACATATCACCAAGCCTATTGATCCTGAATATTTTTATCAGGTTCTAGCAGAGATTTTACTCGCTAGTCCGCAAACAATAACTCAAAACTCACAACAATCTAAGTTAAGCGCAGTGGATAAATCAGCGATAAACCCCATAGAAACACTGTTGATAATGGATCAACCTAAGGCCATGCAAAAATTATTTGTAGACGAAGAAACCTTTGTCAGTATGTTAAAAGACTTCGTCGAAAAGGAGCCCACTTTAAAAACCTTGAGCACACTAATCGAAAATGGCGCTTATCAAGACATTTATAAAATTACCCACGACCTACTACCGACTCTGACTTATATTGGTGCAGATAACTTAGCAAAACTGACAAAATCAATAGAATCAACCATCTATAATAAAACCCAACAAAACAATCAAGAATTCGCAGAACAATTAACGCGCTTTAATCAAGCGATGCTCGAACTAGTAGCAAAAGTTAAAAACCAATTAGCGGGTAGCTAATACTAATCCGTATAAGCCAAACTTTATACTCAGCAACTTATTTTTGATGTACAAGCCATTGGAATACTGCAAATAAACAAAGTACTCATTTAAATTTTCAAATGAATATTCTTCTCACTTTTCATTTATTTAAGATGGGTATTTTTATAAACCTTACTTGAATTATCGTTTTCAAAGAACCAGACCCTGCAGGTCTTAATGAAGTTGAATTAAATAAAGGGAATTAATCGTGTTCTCCCCTGATAGTTACTCATTAACGCAATGAATCTGCCCTCACAGGTACACATGCATGAGCCGTAGAAAAATAACTAGTGTAATTCTAAACTGCTGATATATTGTTTCCTTTTTCGTCATAGGTTTGGTCGCTACCTCCTTTTGGACAAACAAATGAAAACTTTTCATCCGATCTGACATCTAAATTATCATCCTGCCAATCGTCATATTCTTTTTCACTTACTTCGATCCAAGTCGAGTTGTTACAGTTATTGCATTCTTCACATTTAATTTCAATTTCAAAAGTCATATATGCTACCTTCCTAAAAAATAATACTCATTGTTCACTTCTCAACTATTGAAGATACCAAAGTGCTAGTTGAAGCACCTACAACGGCACCAGAAGATGTCACAACTGCTGTTCCAAGAATTACACCTCCACCACCAGCAGACATAGCTCCCCCTCCAAGTGTTGCAAGTGAAGCATTAGAAAGTGCGATACCTGAGAGTGTATTAATCGCTGTACCAGTGCTAGCTAGACCTAACACTCCCGATGAGCCTAAAGCTCCAGCGATTGTAGGAGCTGCCAAAGTTGCCAATCCTCCAGATGCGATCGTTGTTGTAGCTATCGCAACACTTTTGACAGGATTTTCCTTCACATAATCAATCGTATTATCTAACCCAGCACAAACACCATCAATGACTACAACATTTACAGCTTTGTCTATACCTCGACCGAGAGTACACAACCCTGCACCTATTGATTCACCCATTGGGCATAAAACATTGTCACATAACGCATCCCATAAACTCATAATTCACCACTCCACTTATTAAGTACTTATTTACTACTGCTTGAAATATTTCATAAACAGTAAGAACAATTCGTCAAGGAGAGTGCCATAAAAAATATAATGACAAAACACCCTTAAATATGAAAGTTGGTCGTGTTTTAATGAGACTCCAATATAATATTAAAAATGTTTAATAGATGACAGATAGCCAAAATAGGTACGAACAATTTCTAGACGATTTTAATAATTTCCTTAGATTTGAATATTCAATACGGGCTTTAGGCTTATGTGACAAAAATAAAAATCTAAATATAGTTTTGGATATCATAAAAGAATTTCATCCTCCTCAACACAAGAAGGAAAAGATCACGTGGGATGAGGTCATGGAGAATCAATCACTTTCAATTATTTCAAATTCGAGAGAAATATTTAGCAAAGTACTTACTGGGACAATAAGAGAGTCAGAGTTGTATACATTTTCAGATATACACCCTTTGGTCAAAACGAAACTAGACTCGGCAAAATCTCAAACTCGACATATAAAAAAGAGTCAATCTGGTTCTGACTTTTTAAAATCACTTGAATTTTATCTTAAAGACTATCCTGCGTTTACTCTTCTAAGAAAGAACAACATTAGAGATATCTATAATTCTGTTTGCAAATGGGCAACTAAATCCAGTTACGATGAAAATAGTATTAAAACTAACTTTTTTTCACCAAGGCCCCTACCTAAAGCCTGTGCAATATATAACTTTGCTATCTCAACTAGAGGCAATGGTCACCTATCTTTGACAATTACAGATCCAAAGTTTTTAGATGAAAAAAGCTTTGAAGCCACCATTAGTGAATTTTCGAGGCAATTTTATGAAACCCAACACAAACATCTAGATATTAAAAAGCTTTCTAAGAAAAGCTCACATTTAATTACCAAAAGAAATCAAATTAAATCAAAGTTAGAAGGCCTATATTGCTGGGATATTATCTATAGTGACGCCGCCCCCTATACAAATGTGGAGGCGATGAAACACGCAATTGATGCATTGGGTATGTTAGGTGACAGAAATGAGCAAGTAGATTATGAAAACAAATACAAGAGCTTAAGAAAATTTATAGATAGCGTGGATAAAGAGATTAGGAAAACGGCATGTTAGAATTAACAGGGCAGCCATGTTCATTTATTAGTTGTCTTGGCTAGTTTGATTGTTTCAACAGCACTGCAGGATAAGGGGCCTGATACTTAATGTAACAACGCCCCTTTTTATTTCTGCTCCCCTTTATTTTTGTTAGTAGTTTATCAATAATGGCGTTTAGTTGATTACAGGTAACAATTGATATTCTTCAGCGTATTCCATCATTTGTTGTTGGAAATCATCAGGATAGCTAATGGTAACATCGATGATTTTTCCGTCTTGATATACAGCTTCCAGTTTAGGGTTAATAAACCCTGAATAAGGTGCAATATCCAATTTTTCATATCTTACTAATACTTCTTGATGAATGTCGTCATTAACTTTAACCGCATAATTTTCTATTAAAGCCTGACCAGCAGCAAAATCACCTTCCGACTTAATACGTTGAAGTTCACGTAATAAATCACCGAACAAACTACGTAACTTAATGTAATCATTGACGAAAAAATATGTTTTCCCGTCACGAACACGTTTCTCAATAACGTTTTCTGATGCACCTTTTTCAACAACCCAACTTGCAACAAGTTGACGGTTTCGCATATGGGCTTCTTCAATAACCTCGCCTTTTTTTAAACGGCGAAGCTGCAGCATCATGCCATTGCGAATGTAATTATCATACGCAGCCTTTCCTGTTTCTAAACTTGGCATAATACCAAGTTCAACAAGTTTCTCGTCCATCAGATAATACAAAGCCACTAAATCAGCTCGACCTTCTTCTAGTGCTGAGGAGTACTGTTTCAACGTTTCTTTAGGCGTCCCTACTCCTGGGTTGATTTGTCCTGAAGCATGTCCGATAACTTCATGTAAGTCGGTAAACAAATGTGAAGCTAAAGGTCCAAATTCTTTACCACGTTTTAACTCTGCTTCATCCCATGCAAATTCAGCTAAAGAGCCTCCTTTGACATTATCATAGGCGTCAACAATATTGGTTAAGCTCACAGATTTAGAGCCATGTTCAGCACGGATCCAGTTGGCATTAGGTAAGTTAATGCCGATAGGTGTTGATGGTGAGGCGTCGCCTGATTCAGCAACAACAGTAATCGCTTTACCTGTTATACCTTTGACCTCTTTTTTCTTGTGGGCTTCAATTAATGGCGAATTATCTTCAAACCATTGCGCTTGTGCTGCAATCTTTGAAATGACTTTTGTCGCATGATGATCTTTGACAGAAACCACAGACTCAAATGAACCACGGTATGCTAATGGGTCGTCATATACTTCAATAAAACCATTTACAACATCTACGTCAGAATTAACGTCTTTAACCCACTCAATAGAGTAATCATCAAAATCTTTCAGATCACCAGAGCGGTAATATTTGGCAAGCAAGGTTAAGGCTTTTTTCTGTTGATCATTTTCGGCTACCCTTGCTGCTTTATCTAACCACTGCACTATCTCAGTAATAGACTTGTCATACATACCACCCACTTTCCATACTTGCTCAACTAACTGACCATCAATTTTAGTCAGTTTTGAGTTGAGTCCCCATGACACTTTGCGCTTTTCATCAACATTAGTTTTGTTTTTATAAAACTCGATAACTTCTGCTTCGGTAACTCCTTCATAAAAATTAACGGAAGATGCAACAATATTGTCAATACCTGCTGATTGATCCACCATTTTAGGGGCAATCTTTGGATCAAACATAATAGGAGTAAGTAAGCTAAGTAACTGCTCAACATTCTGCTGCTCATTTAATGGCAGGTTTCCTTTATCCGCTACATCATTAACATAAAGCGCAAATGACTCGGCACTAAATTCAGGCATAATTTTACCTGACATGTAATGATGATGGATCCCATTAGAGAACCAAACTCGCTTGGTATATTCGATGAATTTAGCAAACTCATCAGTCGTTTTATCACCTGAGTAATCGGCAATAATAGCTTCTAATGTATGGCGAACCGTTAAGTTATATTTATAGTTTTGGTCCCATGTCATGTCCCTACCTGAAAGTGCGGCTTTATATAAATAAAACAATAATTCTTTGGTTTCTAAGGCTAACTCTTCGAAACCAGGCACTTGATAACGCAATACCCGAATATCCGCAAAACGATCTGCTTGCCATTTAAATGAAGCTTCCTCAGTTTTATTCTGTTGCGAGTGACTTTCTACTAATTCAGATTTTTGTTTTTCTGCTTCTGAATATTTATCGGTAGACTGTTCTGTACAACCTGCCATGGCAAATGCAAGCGTTAATGCTGCAGTTATTTTAGTTAACTTCATTTTATTATTATCCAGAATGAGCTTTAGTTGAAATACGCTATTTATATTTTGAACACTGATATGACGAACCGTACCATGCCTTCTTTATAAAATAATGATGGCTATAGATATCGAAATTTATTATCAGAAGATTAAACCCTACACACAAAAATACTATCAGCTAGGTTAATTGAATGGAATCAATCTACAAATAAACTTCTTATGAGAACAAAAAATAGCAGAGAGTCATAATAGACGGCTATCACTTTCAAAGAACCTGACCTCGCAGTTCATACCGGTAAAATTCGCTCTCAAACATTAGGAGTAATCCCAAAATATCTTTGGCTTTACCTATAAGGGGATAAGTCAGTTGCCTTACCGGTCAATCACCGAACATCATTAACAAGACTTCAATGATAATTAGGATATCCATCCAACTGCTTTCTGAACTTCTATTCAAGAAAGGTTAAACCCTATCATTTATAGGTCAACAACTCTGCCCTTGATCTCTTCTCGCCAACGTTTTGGAGGACTTAATAAAAGCGTTTGAATTTTTTGGAGTCTTTTACTAGTCTTTAAACCACAGAGGTATTTCAGTCTCTGCTAAATAATAAAAACCATCTGATGTGGCATTGTGTATTCTGACTTTGCATTGATATTTTTATCGAGCGAGGTTCAAGTTATGCAAGCTATTCACTCCAAAATATTAAATCTTTTTACCCGTGCTATTTTTCTTACTTTATTCTTTACTGCTTTTTTAGTTGTCTCAGGTGGCAGTATCGCTGATGAATTTGACGACTTTGAAGATGACGTAACTGTCATTTATTTAAAAAAGATTAGAGACGCAGAGGGCAATTATTTAGCCGATATAACCAAGGCGGCTGCAAAAGCTCTGAGTAAATCAGGTGAGTTTAGTGTAAAGCGATATAAATCAAAGTCCTATAAGTCTGGTCCAATCATAACGGTTAGTTCGCCTTCCTTTGCATTTACACCTCATAAAGATGGCATGAGCACCAAAGAATTGGCGACAACAAGCTTGGCTTTGGTTTCAGAACTTGGTGGTATGTTTGGTTTAGGGAAGCAGGCAGAAAAAGCGCGTGAAGCGAACGATAAGATTAATGATCCTAACAGTGTTCTAGCAGGCATGTCTGATGATGACGCGTTGCTGGTAACAATGAATATTCGCGTGTTGATCGAAGATGATAGCGGTGTGGAAGTCAGTCGTGTGAGTAATTCTGAGACAGTATTTGAAAATAAATTGGGTTTCAAAGCTAAGGAACAGGATCTTATGCGGAACGAAATCTTGTCAGCTGTGAAAAAAGCAATGGGTGAATACATAGAAGATACTATGTAACTCAACTCTGGATAAAAGAGTGTCTCACTAATTATTACTGGGGCGAATCTGAACGCATTTTAGGTTAAATGAAGCAATAGGCAACACGGTTCAATCGCACCCTATCGGGAAAACCAAATTAACATGAAATCCATATAACCAAATTACGATAGTTACCGCAGAGCACTCGTTGCTTTCAACGAACATGACCTCCACTGGCACTGTCAGTTTTTTTTACAAAACTTAGTACCTCTAACTTCAAAAACACAATCAAATCATTTGAAATCAGCATCTTATATTTTCGGCTCGATTTTTGCTTAGTTATAATTAATTAAAATATTTAGGAAATAGTAGTATGAAGAAGCAAGTTATGACGATGTTTTTAGCGCTAGCATTTTTAGCTCTACCAGCCAAAGCAAGCTTAATCAATGTTGATCTTAGTGGCACCACAGGAAACTTAACCGATGGCTACACCGTCACAATCCCTTCTTTTGGCAATCTTTTTCTGCAATATACTGCTAATACAAATAGCGCATTAGGTAAGTTCGAGGATGGTTCTGGCGTATTTAATGGAGGCGCAAACTTTGTTCTAGGAAAAGGCGACGAAATAACGATATCTTCAAACGGTTTCGGTATTGATTCGATTATTTTTGAAATTTGGGATCTTGATACTGTTAACACAGTAGCCGAAAGAGTGTTATTCAATGGCGCGAATGTCTTAAGTGGAGTTTCAAATAATATTTCTAATAACGTCGCGTCTTCTCAAGCAATATTTAGTTCTGCAATTACCGCTGATGTAAACGGAAAGATCACCGTAAGTGCAGACATAGCCGACGGTGGGTTTGCGATAGCAGGTTTTCAATTAACCACTGTCGCCAATGAGGTGCCTGAACCTGCCTACCTAACGTTATTGGGCCTGTTGCTTGTAGGTTTACGATTCTCTAATCGCAAGTAATCCTCATATAACAGTAAGTTAGCTCCATTTCCTTTCAAAGGCTTTGGAGCTTTTTTATGCCTAGAATTAATCTACTTTCAACGAACCTGACCCTGCAGGTCAATATATAGATATAAGACTTAAGTTAACCCTGCCCCCAGTTTTACTGTTATAACCCCTTACTTTTTATTTAATTTTTGACCACCTATCTCTACATATTTATAAGTTAAGCTTGAAATATAGAGAACAATAATAAGTATGGAAATGACAACTAAATTATTTATCATGCTATCGCCAAAACTTAAGTACCTCGTTGTTTCAATCATAGGTGCCATTTCGATACCTGTAAGTTTTTGTAATATTATAGCGGTAGATATCAAACAAAAAAGTATTGCAGCGTGAGTCATATAAATTGAATATGATAGCTTACCTGCATATTGCAATGGTTTTGCCTTTAACAGTGTTGAAAAAAAGCCAGACTCAAATGCAAAAAACAATACGGTAAAGAAAAATAGAACTGGAGCAATAATTGAACGATATTCAACTTGTGATTGAACAATCAACACAATACATATAAGCAACATTGTTTCAACAATACTCCCTACAATATACGATGGTTTGAAGTTGGATAGTTTTTTGTACATTACATAGGTAAAAGCGCCACCAAAGAAGCAAGAAAGCCCTCTTAAGACTGTTGGTACTAATATCTCTGATTCAAAATACATAAGAATAAAGGCAATAAAAGAGATAAAAACCCAAGATAATATCCGATTCTTTTTAAACGCCACAATAGACAAAAAGAGTAGTGCATACAGATAAAACTCTATACTGATGCTCCAAGATGGGTAATTGAAAGTAAGGTGATTTGTAAGTGGAGTCCAAGATTGAATTAACAATAAATTAGGTATCATTTCACTAATTGCAAAGGAATTAGTAAAAGGCTCATTATTAAACACAAAGCCACCAAATTTATAAGCAAAAAGTTTTCCAAACTCTAGAATCACAAATACCACAAACATAAAGAAATGTAATGGGTACAACCTGAAAAACCTCGCTTTCATAAATATTTTAAAATTGAGGTTTTTCTTAAATCCATAACCGTGAGCCAATACGAAGCCACTTAAAACAAAAAAGAACTCTACAAAAATTGAACTCCCCCTAAAAAAATTGAGCTCTGTGATAGAGTCTACCAAGTGCATATGAAATACAACTACAGAAAGAGCACATCCCCCTCTAAAAGCATCGAGTGCCTCAAACCTTTGTTTCATTACAATACAAGCCTAAAAAATCAATATGAACAAATCATACAGGTAACGCAAAAAACCACCCTATAGAAATTACATAGACATCCATCGCAAGAGAACAAGAAAGTCGGCTTTGCTGATATAACTGTTTTATTGCTTAGCTACCTAGAATTACAAGAATTACAAAGACAGCCATAATAGGCAATTATGTTGCTTGTAGGTTTACGATTCTCTAATCGCAAGTAATCCCCATATAACAGTAAGTTAGCTCCACTTCCTTTCAAAGGCTTTGGAGCTTTTTTATGCCTAGAATTAATCTACTTTCAACGACCCTGCAGGTCACGGAGGAAGAATCGAGACCTGAAATGTCAGGACAATTCACTTAATTTGGATTGGGCAGTAGTTAGTAAGAATTAATTACCCATCAAGTGAACTAATGCAGATTTTGCGCCTCTGAATATATAGTTTTTATGTGTGTTCTCTTTTAAGCCTGATGATTTATCAGGCTTTTTTTTGCTTGCGATTTACGCAGTGGCTAGATACAAGCAGTGAATAGCTAATGGCTAAAAGAAAAAGATGTTGAGCTCACGCTATAATGGCTGCTCTGTTATAAGCTGATAGCTCTTTTCAACGAACCCCGCAGGTACGCGAAAAAGCGAAAGATGTCTTAGGACAAAAATTTGTACTTGGCGAGTTTCATGATGTTGTACTTAAAAATGGCGCAGTACCGCTAGACATTTTAGACCGTTTGGTTGAAAAGTGGGTAGCTAAGAAACTAGCCAGTAACGAGTAAACCATCTAGCAGTCCGTGATAGTCGACTGATTCCGCTTTATTTCTTACAAAAAATATATTTTTTTGACGTTTCTATTAATGCTTTACGCTTCATTAATTGAGCAGCCTCAAAAGTAAGGCTTGCACACTTAATGCGTTTAATATTTAACGGAGACAAAATGAAGATATTTAAAGGTGTAACTAAGAAAATTGCAGTAGTTCTGCTTACAACCTGTTTTTTAGCGAATGAGGCTGCCGCTAGCCTAATTCAAGATAATGGAACGTTTACTACGATTAACGGCCTAGATTGGCTAGATTGGCCAATTACTGAAAATATGACACAGTCAAACGCAATTGATAGTAACCCTGGTTGGCGAGCAGCGACAGCCCAAGAAGCAACTGAAATGCTTAATACGATGTTCGAAGCCACTTTGGTTTATGATTCTAGCAACTTATTAGAAGGCATAAGTCACCTCGCCAATGGTACATATCTTGTTGACCGTTTTAGACAAATGTTTGGAGTAATGGATATCAACGGTGGCCTTTTTTCGTCTGCACATATTGATGGTTACGGCACCATAGGCATCAGCCCTTCATCTAGCAGTAACTTAGCCAACATTAATATTTTCAATGGATATAATGCCGCTTCTAGCGGACATCCGGATTTTAGCCGGCTCAGAATTGGTGTTGCACTGGTAAGGCAATCTGTACCTGAGCCATCAACATTAGCCATATTTGCATTGGGTTTGCTCGGGCTGGGGATAGGTCGCAGTCGAGCTTTTAGGGTTTGATATCTATTCCTTAATTTGAAGAAATGAGGTGGGGAAGAAATGGGGTTAGTTCCTGAAATATCCCCGCCAATATTACTTGACCAATGCAACCGTCTGGTTTATGCCCAATGCGTAAGTTAGGAAATCAGCCGCTCTGATATATAGACATAAGACTTAAGTTAACCCTGACCCCAGTGTTACCAGTTTTATGGAAGCTGTGGATATTTTTACAAAAAATGATTTTCAAAAACAAAAACTAAAAAAAGGATGTTATTCATGTCTGGACAATGGCGCAGCACAGCCGCACAAACTTTCGTATCTGGCCGTATTACTCAAATTGATGGCTTTTGGTCATCTCACAAGAGCAGTGCTGCCCTAATGGAGGTTATTGAAACCTGGGATTTGTGGCATGTAGTTTGGGGAGCTCGTGCGTCGGAAAAAAAGAAAATTTGGAAGAAATACACCACTGGAGGCAGCGCTTTTTCGAGGTTTAAGTCAAAGGCTTCTAACCTATTGGGTACTGGCTCAGATCGTCAGTTAGGAAAGGAAATATTTGACGCCCTAGAACAAGATATCTGCATGCCTATCCAACGAATAATGGACTACGCAGGTCTAACAATAAATTTTAATGCTCAAAGTTGGTTTGGTAATCAGGCAGGATTTGATTCTTATATTTCTATGTGGGACCGAATAAAATCCGATTCTGCGCTTGATGCTTACGCGGCCACTAAGGGAGGGAAACAGAATCCGGCTGACTGGCGTGCCAAGGCCGATCGGCACGCTATATACGGGCAGTTTGGGAGTAAAGATGTAAAAGACTCTGGGATGCAACTTCCACATGTCAAAGAAGTGAGAGCATTTGAAAGTTACAAGTTTTCTGCTAGCAAGCCAGCTCCGACTGATTCACAACTTTTTGCCGCGTTAAACTATGGCATGCGACCCAATGGAGCCAGCACGGAGTATGGGCGCAGCTACTTTGAATTAGAAAATAAATACAAACAAAACGCCATTTATTTTGCCATGGATACCTTTACCCCCGTATTTGGTAAGAGAGACAAAAAATTACGCGGAAAGCTTTATCAGGCGAACTACGGTTCTTTTGGAGGCGCGATCCTGCTGGCCATCATGGAGCAATATAAAGATAATCAATCTGCTGTTCTGGAGAAGCATTCCAAGGAACTTATTACTAATTTAATGGCTGCAAAAACTAAAAAGTTACCTAACACAAAAGAAAATCACTTATTAATTGAGGCCCATATTTTCGAAAAAGTTGAGATGAACGCACAGTGTATCAAGAAGGTTATTGTCGCAAAATCAGAACTGGGTAAATGTATTGATAATTTGAAGAAGTTTAAGCGTGATACAGGAATTCCGTACGGCATAATTGACGATACAAACATCTGATCCCATTAGGTTAGCGTGATTAAATATACAACTTAACCTATCTGCACTCCACCTATTCAGTAGGGATCCAGTACTAAGGAGCTATGCCACGCTATGTGGTAATAGCACTCTCTTAAAAAAGCTTATTGATGATGGGTGGTATGAGTGTGGCTCGAGAGATTCACACTCTTACTTCAGTATCTGGAGCTGTATCTGGGTCAGTGTCTGACCTATTCCCAGATACTTTTAGCGACATCAGAACAAAGCTTATCTAAGCGGGTAATGAATTTAGATTTTTCAACTTGATTAACTGTAGATAGGACTTGATTTAGCTTCATGATTCTTCCCTGAAAATAGACCAGAATATTACATTACCACCAAAATTATTAGCAGAACAGGCTGAATATGAAATTGAGACAGGTTATAAAAAAAACAAATTACAAAGACCATAAAAATTACATGACAGCCATAATAATAAAAATGTTCAATAACCTTAACTAGGCCAATCTTAGGTGGCTCCGCCACTACTTTTCCCGCATTTAAAGTTTCAGCACAAAAAGGCTTATTTTAGGGGCA
>TARA_R110002153_G_scaffold49051_21_pt1 | contig 27453 bp, 21 predicted proteins | sample TARA_R110002153 | Tara Oceans TARA_R110002153 (sample SAMEA4398193) | marine metagenome | biome: Polar Biome; feature: [SRF] surface water layer (ENVO:00010504); material: water (ENVO:00002006), including particulate matter (ENVO:01000060) such as... | depth 5 m | reverse complement strand
ATCGGCATATTCAATGGTTCTAACAGCACGCATTACAGAATAAAATTCTAAATCTTCTTTTACTCTCGATTTTTTACGAATTCCTGCAGTATCAACTAAATTAAAATCAAATCCAAAACGATTATATTTTGTATCAATAGAATCTCTTGTTGTGCCCGCAATATTTGTTACAATATTTCTGTCCTCACCTATTAAAGAATTAATAAAAGATGATTTTCCTGCATTTGGTCTACCAACAACGGCAAATCTTGGCAATTCTTCTGCTTCTAAATCAATTGGCTGTGGCTCTGGCATTTCTGTTACTAAAGCATCTAATAAATCTCCCGTACCACTTCCATTAATAGATGCAATTGTAAAGTATTCTCCCAAACCTAGATTGTAAAATTCTACAGCATCTGGCTCACGCATTGCGTTATCAACTTTATTAACAACGGTAAAAATTGGCTTTTTTACTTTGCGTAGAAGTTTTGCAACTTCAGCATCCATTGGTGTAATTCCGTCTTCAACATTTACAACAAAAACAATTAAATCTGCTTCATCAATGGCAAGTTTAACTTGTTTTCTAATTTCTTCTTCAAAAACATCATCAGAACCAATAGAATACCCTCCTGTATCTATCACAGAAAATTCTTTTCCATTCCAATCAGACTTTCCATAATGTCTGTCTCTTGTAACTCCGCTAACAGAATCTACAATTGCTTCTCTTCTTTGAACCAATCTATTAAAAAGTGTTGACTTCCCTACATTTGGTCTTCCTACAATGGCAACAATACTATTCATTTGATTTGAAATTTTTTGCAAAGATACAATTTACTAAATGAAAAATTATCGTAAATTTAAACAGTTATAAAATAGGTTTTTATGGATGATAAATTAAATGTTTTAATTGAAACGAGAAATAGTGAGATTTTTTTAAGGCCAAGATTTACAATTGATTTGGATGAGAAACGGGATAAAATACTGCAAAAGTTTTCTGATGAATTTAAAAAAGAGGGCTGTGTTTTTTTAGGAAAAATTTCTGATGGACATATTTTTATCTCAGTTTCTAAAAAAGAAGAACACTTTTGGTCGCCACAATTACATTTAGAAATATTGGAAGAAGAAACAAACAAAACGCTATTAAAAGGTTTATTTGGTCCAAAACCACAAGTTTGGACTCTCTTTATGTTTATCCATTTTGTAATTGGTGTTTCCTTCTTAGGATTTGCAGCGTTACTTTACACAAACATATCGTTAAATGAATCGATTTTCTTTCCTTTAATTATGGTTGTTTTTTTACCTTTAATTTGGATTTTATTATATTTTTTAGGTAAAATAGGAAAAGACACTGGTAAAAATCAAATGAAAAAGTTACATAATTTTATGATAAAAGTAATTCATGATTAACCTTGATTATAGCCAAATCGTTTTAATTGATTTTTATCACTTCTCCAGTTTTTATTCACTTTTACATAGAGTTCAATAAATACTTTTTTCTCAAAGAATTGTTCTAAATCTTTTCTAGCTTCTGCACCAACTCTTTTTAGAGCAGAACCTTTATGACCAATAATAATTCCTTTTTGAGTTTCTCTTTCCACCATTATAATAGATCGGATTCTTACAATAGTTTCTTCTTCTATAAAGCTTTCAGTTTCTACTTCAACAGAATAAGGAATCTCTTTTTTGTAATGCATTAAGATTTTCTCTCTAATTTTTTCGTTCACAAAGAAACGTTCAGGCTTATCTGTTAATTGATCTTTAGGATAAAAAGGCGGGCCTTCTGGTAAAAGATCTTTTATTTTTTCGAAAACAGCGGTGATATTAAATTTTTCTAAAGCAGAAATCACAAAAACATCAGCATTTGGCACTTTTATTTTCCAGTATTCTACTTTTTCCTCAACCTCATCTTGCGTAGATTTATCAATCTTATTCAATAAAAGAATAACAGGAATTTCACTATGGATAATTTTATTAAAGAAAGCTTCGTTTTTTAATTCTTTTTCTCCGACTTCCACCATATAAATTAAAACATCGGCGTCATCTAGCGCAGATTTTACAAAATCCATCATAGAAGCTTGCAATTCATAAGCAGGCTGAATGATTCCTGGAGTGTCTGAAAAAACAATTTGAAAATCATCTTCATTTACAATTCCAAGTATACGATGCCTTGTAGTTTGTGCTTTAGGTGTTATGATTGATAGTTTTTCACCTACCAAAGCATTCATTAATGTTGATTTACCTACGTTAGGATTTCCTATAATATTTACAAAACCGGCTTTGTGTGTCATGTTGCAAAGATAAATAGATTTTATAGTTGATTAGAATTTAGAAGATTAAAAAATAATTAAAAAATAATCGATAAAAGTTTGGTTAATTGTTTTGTTAAGTTGTATATTTGCACCCGGAAATAACGTATCGAGTTTATGAATCGAAAGTTAAAAGCTAAGTCGTTATTTTTAAATCACAACGCGGGATAGAGCAGTAGGTAGCTCGTCGGGCTCATAACCCGAAGGTCACTGGTTCGAGTCCAGTTCCCGCTACAAAGCTTAACGGTAATTAAATCAACGAATTGTGTCTCACAATTCGTTTTTTTATGTCTTCAATTTTCTTACTTTTACAAAGAGTACACGAAAACGTACACGTTTTACCTATGAAATTGAATTATTCAGAACCAAAAATCTACACTGGAGGTGTGGATATTTCTTCTTGGTCTAAGTTAACAACTAAAGAAAAAAAAAGCTTCACTAGAGAAACCTTGGTATGTTTATTTTTCATTTCGAAATCCTGAAACGAAAAAATTAGAACGTCAACCTAATATCAAAGCAGGAGCAAACAAATTCAAAACCAAGAAAGAACGCTTTGCTTTTTTAAAAACGATGCAACAAGCACTTTTAGAATTGTTGCAATATGGGTTTAATCCTTATGATGATAATACTGCGTTAGAAGAATCAATGTTTTCAGAAGAAACAACAACTAGCAACAAAATATCAACAATAAAGCAACAAGCATCATTAACAAGAGAGCAACAATGTATTTCTTTAGATAAAGAAATTATTGAAAAGGTTGAAGACACTTCCCTACGCATAGAAGATGCCGTTAAAATGACTTTAGAATTAAAGGTAAATATGATGAATAAAAATTCATATGTTCAATATAAAAGTAGGATAGGACTTTTTGAGAAATGGCTGAAAGAAAAAGAATATTATAAAAATCCTATTAGTGCTCTAAATAAGAAAATTGTTATTGAATATTTAAATGACGTTTTAAAGAGAACTAGCGCAAGAAATCGCAATAATTCAAGAACAGATATTGCTTCTATGTTTCAACTTCTGGAAGATAATGAAGAAGTGAAAGATAATTTTGTTAGAAAAATAGCAGTTTTAAAATCTGTACCCAAAAGAAATAAAACATATACTCAAAAACAGGAGAAGGAAATTTATTTGCATTTGAGAAAAGAAGATCCACATCTTTTACTCTTTGTGAAGTTTATCTCATACAGTATATTAAGACCTATAGAAATTTGTAGATTAAAAATAGAAGATATTGATGTAAATGACAAAAAACTATATGTTAAGGCAAAGAATAAGCCTGTTCAAATAAAAATTATACCTGAAATCCTATTGAAAGACTTGCCAGATTTATCGGAAAAAGATCCTAAAGCGTTTTTATTTGGAAGATTTGATGTAGGACAAGAATGGGATACGGCAGAAACCAATAAAAGAAATGAGTTTTCTAAGCGATTCAAGAAAATAAAAGACCATTTTAAATTGGGAGAAGAATATGGCTTATATAGTTTTAAACATACTTTTATTACGAAGATCTATAATAACTTTAGAGAGAACATGTCTCAACATGAAGCAAAAAGTAACTTGATGCCTATTACTGGACATTCAACAATGATAGCATTAGAAAAATACTTAAGAGATATTGATGCTGAATTACCAGAAGATTATTCAGCATTTTTGAAATAATATTGTTTAATTTAATAAAAACCAGGATTTCATAAAAGCTTAAAATATAGAAAAACCTCTTATAATCAAGATTAATCTCTAGAAACCTAGTTTATTCTATGAAAACCTCCTGAAACCAGCGAAAACCTAAAACTTCATTTTAATCATATCTAAATTTGTTTTTAGATATGAATTTCGAAACAGTTTATCAAGTAGCAAAAGCACTTCCTAAAGAAGAGCAAATTTTGTTGTTTGAAAAGCTAAAGAATGATTTTTATCATCCTAAAAAGAAATTAAATAATGGAAATAAAATACTAAAAAAAGAGGATGCAATTCATTATTTACTTACTACTATTTTTAGTAATAAGGTAAAAGTGTTAGATATTAATAATATGTAAATGTCTTGAAATATTGTTAATCTTAAGATTGATTATAGGTTTATAATTTTTGATGTTTTATTATGAAATCTAAGAATAATGCACAAAAAAGTTAAATTAACGTGTAATCTATGTCCTAAATGCCAATCGGCAGTGTGAAGTAATTTCATTTGATTTTTTTGACTCATGCAGATCTATTTAAAATTGTTAAGGCATTATTCTTTCCACCATCTAGCAATTACTTCACTAAATGTAACCTCTTGCCATTTGTTCTCCCATTGATTATGGAATTTTATACTTTCAGATTTTGGTTCAGGGTCGGGCATTTCCATTTGAACTATTGCGGGCATTGGTGTTGCGTCTCCAACGATCAAACATTCTCCAGCTGATAATGTTGGTAATATATCTGTAATTGAATTTGCATTATTTGGAAGTAACCCTTTTATATAATTTTGATCGCTAATATTAGTAAGTCTTAATGCAACAAAATTATTGCATTGAGAAAAAATAGTATCTGAAACTTCAGAAGGTCTTTGGCTGACAACCATTAAACTCAAACCATATTTCCTCCCCTCTTTTGCAATTCGCTCTATTGATTTTTTTGAAGCTTTGTATTCTGCACCACCAGATTTAGGAATATAATTATGAGCTTCTTCACAAACTATTAAAAATGGAATATTATTTAGTTCTTTTGTACTGTGTTTTAACTTAGAATAATGAAATGCAAAATCAAATACTAATCTAGATATTAAACTTACAGTTATACTTAAAATCTCAAAGGGAACACCACTTAAATCAATTATTGTAATATTAGATTTGTCTAAATAGCCAAGGAATTGCTTTAGTATTTCTTCGAAATCGTCTGTTTTGTATAATGTCCCATCAGCTTTATTTGGTTGTAGTAAAAAATCTAATCTTTTATCATTTATTTTAGTCTCTAACCTTGATAGAAATCTATTAAATTCACCATTAAAAGCACCATTACTTGCTTTTGTCGCCTTGGCTGTACTCGTTGTTACAAAGTCTAATTTTTTGTCGAAATAAGTATTTATATCGGTTATTAAAGTGTCGTCGAGCAATTTTGGTTTTTGGTCTTCTCCATCTATTTTATTTATAACCTCATTATTCATATTTGAAATGTAGTTATATACTTCTTCAATACTGAAATAGACAGGCGTGTCGTAATTTACTTTTTTAAGTGTTGGATTATGTTTTTCTTTATTTAGTGTAACAGCTTTCTTAAATTGTGAAACTTGATTATGTGAGTTTTGCTCATTACTCTCTATAAATAATGATTCTAATTCCTCAGAGTTCATTAACCAATATGGAAGCTTTAATTTATCTACATCAAGAGCGTTAAGATTAAAGTTTTCTTTACTATCAATTTCAAATGCAGATTTATATTCTGAATGAATATCAAATATAATTACGTGAGCATTTTTTTGACTGCCATTATTTAAGTTAGTTTTTTTATTTATACCAACAACATCTTGTAATATTTTAGCAACAGTACAAGATTTTCCAGAACCAGTAGAACCAACAACTGCGATATGTTTACTAAAAAATTTATTCCCGTTTATATGTAAGTTTATATCTCTGTTTTGAATTAATTCTCCAAATTTAAATGAGTAGTTACTGTCTTTACTGAAAATTTTACTCATAACATTTTCAGAAATAATAAACACTTCTTCTGTTGGTGAAGGCAAAATAGAACTACCTTGTTTAAAATCTTCTGTAAAAACACCAAATGGTTGAGAATTGATTATGTATTTATTGCTTTCGTCATTAATTTTTATACTCTGAATAACGCAAATCACAAAATTATGGTTTCCTTCTTTTATTTGTAAGTATTTACCAATCTGTATTTCTTGTTTATTTTTTTCAAAAACCTCATCACTTTCAATTCTTATCATAATTGAATTAGATGCACTTTCAATAACAGTTCCTATTTTAATTAGTTCTTTCTTTTCCATTTATTCTAAATTTTCAGTTAATATTAATAAATATTGAAGTTCATTTAGATTAGATACTTCTAAAAATTCAATATTTATATCTTGAGTGTCAATTTTTCCAAAATCATCTTTACCAACAATGAAAAGATCATCACTTTTTTTACTATTTATTGCCTTGGCTGTTTCTTCATTAAAAATACAAATACGTAGTTGGAACTCCCTCCAACCTCTATTTTCAATTACTTCTGGTATCTTTAAAAATTCACCTTGATAAAAATCTTTTCCCTTTAATCCATTCTGAAACTTCAAACTCTTTTGATGTAATCTGCTCTCTATTTGAGGAATTAAATTTTCGTTATCTGTTTTAATACAAAAAATAGGAGTTTTGCTATGTAGCCTAATTTTATAATGATATTTACCTATGTAATCTGAAATAAATGGAACGATATTATTTTCAAAATTTTCAATATTAGATTCATTAAACAGGAAGTATCTTAACCTGTGATTAGCTTGTAAGTTTGGTCTTAACTGATTTCTTCTTTTTTTTAAAAGAGCATTATAGGATAAGAGTTCTCTAGTCCAACGAGTTATTGCAGTTTTTTTACTTTTTTCTAATTCTGATATAAAATTGGAGTTATTTATTTTTCTCTCATCTGAATTATGAATAATACTTTTGTTAGCTATTTGTTGAATAGCATTAGGGTAAAATAAATCTTCAATATCTACTTTTGTAAAACTACTTTGGGTTTCTAATAAAGTTTTTATTTCAGATACTAAATCATCAAAAGCTTTACCAATTTCAAATTTAAATTTTTGAGGTTTTATGAATTCATCTAAATCTATTATTAAATCTAAATCTGAAGCTGTCTTATAATAATCGGTAATTTCTTTTGTTTCTGTCGCACTTCTTTTAGGTTTTAAGAGAAGATCTATGATATTTTGCTTTTTTGGAGGTTTTAATTTTGATATATATTGTATATATGCTTTGTCACTTGATTTTAAAATTGACTCAATATCACCTTTTGAAATTGCTTTTTCTCCAATAATTTCGGTTGAAAAGTGGGCGTATAGTATGTATTGTATATTCGCTTTCTATTTTATAGTATTCTAGAGAGCCTTCAGAGTTCTTTTTGACTAGGATAGAGTAGTATCTATGTTTAAATATTTCAAATATTATATAACTTGAACTTATAGAAGGGAAATAGTGATTAATGGTAGCTTTATCTCCAACTCTATTTCCGCTAAAAGTCATCTGGTTTCCATCTATTATATACAAAAAATTTAAAGCATAAATTAATGTACTTTTTCCTATATTATTTGGACCTACTATTTGAAGTGAATTACAGTCGTCTAATTCTATATCCGCTTTTGAATATATATCAGAGTTGAATATCAATAGTCTTTTGAGCATCTTTTTCTTTTGATTATTCTTTATTCTTATGCATTTCTAAAAAAAATAATATTTTATTTAGTTAGTACATGTGTCAACAAAAAACTAGTCATGCCGTTTTTTTTTCTATGAAATTCGTTTATAATACTTAGTATTACTTTGTGGTAAAATAAATTTTATAAATAAAATAAGATTTCAAAATTTTTAGCAATTTTTATTGAAGACATCTATTTCATTCAAATGTAGATAATTAATTTAAATTTTGGTATAAAAAATATAGAGTTTATATTTTTTTTTAACGTAATCAAATTATACAATGAAGTGAGATTACACTTGTCTTTAGATTTCAAAACACCGAACATGGTTTATAAGTTAACAATTTAAATCAATTTTAACCTTTAGACATATTTCAGGAAAGCACAGACTTGATTTAGCTCAATTCCAGGTTCTTAAAAACAAGGTTCTACATTAGAGTTTGTCTCATAAACAAATTTTCCTTTTCCTTTATATTTCTGTTTTTCAATTTCACTAACACAAGCTTTTCTAAGGTCTGCCCTTTTAATAATTAATGTTGAGAAGTTTTTATGAGAATGCATAATTGATTAAATATTTATAAAAGAAGAAAACATAAATTTATAGATGATTCAGAATATTATTTAAAAACATAGAGAAACAGTGGTCATAATTCTGCAATTAGAATGCTAGGTTTAAAATTGTAGATCGAGAATTATTGTCAAAAAAATAGATTCAAAAATTAATTAAAAATCTTTTTCATTTAAACGTACTGAGCATGTTAATGGCATATTTTTGTTTAGTTGTTTACTGGACTTACATATTCAGTTGTCAAGAAATTGTTTAAGAATGACTTTTTAATTGATGATATTCTAATTGAATCTGTTAGTAAAATGCTAGAAAATAAGTAACTAAAAGCAACCCAGTATTATGCTTAATTTTGAAAAAAAGTAAATGAGGATATTCAATAACTAAAAAAAAAAGAATAAGAGCCACAAACTGTTAAATTAAAATACTTTCCTGATATTTACCTTTGTTAAAAAAATCTTGTTTACTTTAAAGATTATTACAAAATATAATATGTTAAAGCCATACCAAATTATCACAATTAAAATTTTAATCTTTTTAAGTTTAGTCTTCTTTTTTTCATGCACTACAGAAAAAAAAGTAAAAAAATATAAAATTGGTTTTTCTCAATGTATTAGTAAAGATGATTGGCGAAAATCTATGGATCATGAAATGAAAATTGAAGCTTCTTTAAATGCAGAAATAGATTTAACTATTTTTCAAGCTAATGGAGATATAGAACTTCAAAATTCACATATTGAATATATGTTTAATAATGGTTTTGATGTAATTATAATTTCTCCGCTAAGAACAGAACCTTTAGTACCAATAATTGAAAAAGCTTATGATAAAGGGATTCCCGTTATTATTGTAGATCGCAAGATTAATTCTCAAAAATTCACAGCATATATAGGAGCAAATAATATTGAAGTTGGCCAAAATGCTGCAAATTATATTGCTTCACAAAATGAAAAAGTAATTAATGTTCTAGAAATAAAAGGAGGTGATGATTCTTCACCAGTCATAGAAAGACATGCAGGATTTCATCAAATAGTGAACAATGAGCCAAAAATAACTGTTTCTTATAGTATTAAAGATGAAGATATTAATCTAAGAATGCCTCAAATCCTAGATTCTTTACATTTGAAACCAATTAACTATGTCTTCGCATTTAATGATGAAATTGCTTATAATACTTGGAAGATTGCAAAATCTAAGAGGGTTGAAAAAACTATCAAATTTATTGGTATAGATGGTTTAAATGGTGATAATAATGGTATTCAATTAGTGCAAAAAGGCATATTGTCTGCATCTATATTATATCCTACAGGTGGAGACGAAGCAATCAAATTAGCATTAAAAATTTTGAATGGCGAAAGAGTGGCTAAAATTAATGTTTTAACCACTACTGTCATTGACTCTAGAAACGCTGATATCATGAAAAATCAGTTTAAAAAGATTAATCAGCATCAAAATGATATAGAAAATCAACAATTAAAAATTAAAGAACAAGAAGAAACTTATACTACACAGAGTAATACTCTAAAATTACTATTAGTTCTATTAATACTGATTATTCTATTAGCTGCTTTCAGTATTTATTCTGGTTTTAATTTAAAGAAAAAGAAAAGAGAATTAGAAATTCAAAACAACAAAATTACGATTCAACGAAATCAAATAAAAAAAATTAATGAAGCGAAGACCAATTTTTTTACAGGTCTTTCTCATGAGTTTAAAACACCAATTACACTAATTCTATCTTCAATAGATTCACTATCTGAAAATAAAAAGATTAGGGATCATAAACTTTTAAAAGAAGTTGGTTTGATTTTTAATAACTCAAAACGTTTATTACGTTTAATTAATCAATTAATAGATTTTAGAAAAGTTGAAGATAAAAAATTTATTTTAAGAGCATCAAAAACAAATTTGTTCCAGTTTTCGAATACAATTTTCAAAGATTTTGAAAGAGAAGCTCAAAAAAGAAATATTAAATTTTTAATTGATACAAATAATGAATATTTAGATATCTATTTAGATAGAAACCTAATGGATAAGGTATACTTTAATTTACTGTCAAATTCTTTTAAGTTTACACCTAACAACGGTACCATAAAAATTGAAATTAAAGATATAAAAGAAAGTAATTTTGTTAAAATTTATTTTAAAGATACTGGTATTGGAATTCCGAATGATGAAATAAATAATGTCTTTAAAGCTTTTTATCAAGGGTCAAATAATAATAAATCTAGTTCTGGTATCGGTTTGCATTTGTCAAAAGAGTTTATAGAATTACATAAAGGAGAAATTGAAGTAAGTTCAAGTAATGGAACAGAATTTATGATTACTTTATATAAAGATAATGTACATCTGAGTTCAGATGAAATTGTTTATGAACCAGCTATCATAGATAATCCATTATTAAATTTTAATTTAGACTATGAAGATGATGCTTTTACAGTACAAAATGATTTAATTGAAGAAAATAGAGATTCAATATTACTTATTGAAGATAATGAAGATTTGGTTAAATACTTAAGTAGTAAGCTAAAATTAGAATATAATGTAAGTATAAGTAATGGTAATAATGTTTTAGAAAAAGCATTTGAAGTAATGCCAGATATTATAATTTGCGATGTTAATTTACCAGAGAAAAATGGATTTGAAATATGTGATATATTAAAAAAAGATATCAGAACATCGCACATCCCAGTTATTATTTTAACTGCTTATGATAGTAAGGAATCTTATATTCAAGGCTTAGAATCTGGAGCAGATTTATTCTTAACCAAACCATTTAGTTTTGCTATTCTATATAGGTCTATTAAAAACCTTTTATATAATCGTGAGAGACTACGTAAACATTATATTAAAAACATATATAAGTCAGATCCGATTAAAAAAGATGGTTTATTTGAACAAGACTTTATAGAGATAATGAACAAACATATATATGAAAACATAGATGATTCAAGTTTTTCTGTAGAGCAATTAGCCTCTAAATTGGGTATATCTAGAGTTCAATTATACAGGAAAATAAAATCAATATTAAATATTAGTATAAGTGACTATATATTAAATATTAGATTAGAAAAGGCAAAAACATTACTTCAAGATTCTAGACTTTCTATTTCAGAGGTTGCCTACTCCATTGGTTTTTCTTCACCTAGTTATTTTTCATCATCTTTTAAAAATAAGTTTGGTAAATCCCCAAAGTTATTTCAGAAAAATAAATAGTATTTAGTTTAAAAAATGTGTAATTGCTCCTTTTTACGCAACTAGATTAACTGTAAATGTATCTAAATTAACATATTTTTTATTTAATTATTGTGTATTTAGTGAATAAACCATACTTAAATAACTGAAATACAGTATACTACATATTTTTTCGTTTTTTTATACTGATTGTAACAATCCTTATAATTTAAGAGAGGTTGGTTTTATAGTTTTATAGAAACTTTAATACCAATAATTACAATGAATAATAAAATATTAGTTTGGTCAATTACAGCAGCTTTAGCAGGTTTCTTATTTGGTTTTGATACAGTAGTTATTTCAGGCGCAGATAAAAAGCTACAATTATTATGGAATTCTTCTGATGCATTTCATGGGAGTGTTGTAATGGCAATGGCTCTTTGGGGTACCGTTATTGGAGCTGTTTTTGGAGGTATTCCAACTAATAAATTAGGAAGAAAGAAAACATTATTAATAATAGGAATACTTTATACCGTATCAGCTATAGGTTCTGGTTTAGCAAATGACCCGTATACATTTGCATTTTTTAGATTTTTAGGTGGTTTAGGAGTTGGAGCATCTACAATTGCAGCACCAGCTTATATTTCTGAAATTGCACCTGCTAAACATAGAGGGCGTTTAGTTGCGTTATATCAATTTAATATCGTTTTAGGAATTTTAATAGCTTTCTTATCTAATTATTTATTAAGTGGTATTGGTGAAAATGCATGGAGATGGATGGTCGGTGTAGAAGCATTTCCAGCAATTTTATATTCACTTTTTGTACTTACTGTTCCTAAGAGTCCAAGATGGTTATTATCTAAGTTTAGAAATAAGGAAGCTAAAGAGGTCTTATCAATAATTAACCCAGATATAGATCCAGAAATATTATTATTAGAAATGAATTCTAATAATCAAAATGATGATTTAAAAGAAACAATTTTTTTAAAGAAATATAGATTTCCTTTAACCTTAGTTTTTTTGATAGCAATGTTTAATCAATTATCAGGTATAAATGCCTTTCTTTATTATGCTCCAAGAATTTTTGAAGAAGCTGGTTTAGGTGAAAGTACTGCATTGTTAAGTAGTATAGGAATAGGAGTAACCAATCTAATTTTTACATTATTAGGTGTGTTTCTAATCGATAAATTGGGTCGAAAAACACTCATGTATTTTGGGTCAATAGGATATATTATTTCTTTAAGTTTAGTAGCATGTGCGTTCTTTTTTGGATGGACAGGTATGGCAGTACCAATATTCCTATTCTTATTTATTGCATCCCACGCAATTGGCCAAGGAGCCGTAATTTGGGTATTCATCTCAGAAATATTTCCAAACCATTTAAGAGCTTCAGGTCAATCTTTTGGTAGCACAACACATTGGTTTTTAGCAGCATTAATACCAGCATTAATACCAACTTTATTTTCTACAATTGGGGCGGGTGTGGTATTCTTGTTTTTCGCTGTTATGATGGTGTTTCAATTGCTTTTTGTAGCTTTTATGATGCCAGAAACCAAAGGAGTATCTCTAGAAGAATTAAGTAATAAACTAATTAAAGAACGAAATAAATAAGTGTATGAAACGTATTAATAATTCAAAATTTGTGATAATTATTTTGTTATTATCATTGTTTGTTAGTTGTAAACATAAGACCGAAGAAAGTCAAATTACAGAAAACAAGTTAGATAAAATAACATACTCAGAAGAAGAACTTAGTAGACCTAATTTTCATTTTACACCTAAAAAAGGTTGGATGAATGACCCAAATGGGATGTTCTACAAAGATGGGTATTATCATTTATATTTTCAGCATTATCCAGATGGGAACACCTGGGGTCCTATGCACTGGGGACATGCCATAAGCACAGATATGGTAACATGGAAAGAAATGCCCATAGCGATATATCCAGATGAAAAGGGATACATTTTTTCAGGAAGTTCGGTAGTAGATGTCAATAATAGTTCGGGGTTTTCCAAAAATGATATTGAGCCTATAATAGCTATGTTTACTTATCATGATATGGATGCTGAAAAAGCAGGAAAAACAAATTACCAATCACAAGCCATTGCATATTCTTTAGATGAAGGACAAACGTTTACAAAATATTCTGAAAATCCAGTAATTAAAAACCCAGGCATCAAAGATTTTAGAGATCCCAAAATAGTATGGGATTCCATCCATAATAAATGGTTAATGGTATTGGCTGCTGGTCAAAGAATTATGTTTTATAGCTCTTCAAATTTAAAGGATTGGAAACTAGAGTCTGATTTTGGCGATGGTATAGGAGGCCATGATGGTGTTTGGGAATGTCCAGATTTTTTTCCAATGGTAGTCCAAGGAACCGAAGAGGTGAAATGGGTTTTGCTTGTTAGTATCAATCCAGGAGGTCCAAATGGAGGTAGTGCAACCCAATACTTTGTAGGCGATTTTGATGGTAATCAATTTAAAATAGATAAGTCGTTTGAGAACGACTTAAATAATACGGAGCATAAATCTATTTGGATTGACTACGGAAGAGATAATTATGCAGGAGTAACTTGGGCTAATATCCCAGAAACTAATGGCAGGAAATTATTTATGGGATGGATGTCTAATTGGAATTATGCCAATGAAGTTCCAACTGAAACTTGGAGAAGCGCCATGACAGTTGCTAGAACTGTTGAACTTCAAAAAAATGATGCTAGTTACAGATTATTATTTCAACCTGTAAAAGAATTATCTAATTATAGAAGTATCAAATTTAAGAAAGAATCAATAGCAATAAAAAGAACTGAAAAAATTATTGATTCAAAAGCTATCGATTTATCAAGTACAGAAATTAATTTTAAAATTTCAGATGTAAAAAATAGTGGTTTTACCTTCAAACTGACCAATAAAAAAGGCGACACCTTAGCTTTTGGATATAATAACAGTGATAAAAACTTTTTTGTAGATAGAAGAAAATCTGGAAAAACAGGGTTTTCTGAAAAATTTGCAGATCGCGTTTCTTTGGCTAAAAGAACTTCACTAAATCCTGATTTGGTTGGAACAATTATTCTTGATAAAACATCTATAGAACTGTTTTTTGACAATGGAGAGACAGTAATGACAGAAATATTTTTTCCCAACTCACCATTCGATAAATTAAGTATTCAGCCAAAAGACCAAGAATTTATTCTTGGCAACATTGAAATTCACAAACTAAATATTAACTAAATTAAATTAAAGATGAAATTAAAACAACTTTTAATTCTGCCTGTATTCGCCCTCATGAGCTTTTGGGCAAATTCACAAGTAAAAGGTACTGTTACCTCCCAGGAGGATGGCATGCCTTTACCTAGTGTATCAATAATTATATATGGCACTCAACAAGGTGTTACAACTGATTTTGATGGTAATTACGTATTTAAAAATGTTGATAAAAATGCGACTTTGGTTTTTAGCTACATTGGCTACAAATCCCAAGAAATAAAAATTAGTGGACGTTCAGTAATAGACGTTGTATTAGTAATGGATGCAGCTTCACTTGATGAAATTGTCGTTACTGGGTATTCTAAAGAACGTAAAGTGGACATTACAGGCGCTATAAGTGTTGTAGACGTTGGTGTAATTGAAGGACAGAGTAGAAGTTCTGGTAATGCCATGCAGGCTTTACAGGGGCGTGTTCCTGGGCTTTTTATTGAAAAGTCTGGAGACCCAACAGGGGCAGCAAGTAATATTTTAATACGTGGTATTACCACATTAGGTGATAATAGTCCTCTTTATGTAATTGATGGAGTTCCTACCAAGAGACCAGAGGTTTTTGCGAGTTTAAATCCTGAATCAATAGAGTCTATACAAGTACTGAAAGATGCATCAGCATCCTCTCTTTATGGTTCTAGAGCAGGTAATGGTGTTATTGTAGTTTCTACTAAAAGTGGAGCTAAGGGAGAGCGAGTTACTGTGAGCTTTAATTCAAATGTATCTATCCAATCTGAAAAAAAACAACGCTACGAAATGATGAATTCACTTCAAAGAGGACAAGTTTTATTTCAAGCTTCAGTAAATGATAGATCCGATCCAAATGCCGGTTATGGTTCAATATATAACTTTGATTGGAACGGGGATTTTAATAATCCTGTGCTAAACAGTGTAACAGCACAGCCATTTGTTGGAGGTGATACGAATGTACCTGTTGGAGATACTGATTGGCAAAAAGAAATGTATGATACTGGGTTCCTTTATAATAATGAGGTGACAATTTCTGCAAGTTCAGAAAAATCATCTGTGATGATGAACTTTGGTTACTTAAAAAACACCGGAATGCTAAAAAACACTAATTATGATAGATATTCCGCAAAAATAAACGCTAATACTAAGTTATTTAACGATAAAGTAAGAGTTGGGGTAAATACACAGTTTTTCACTTCTAATGAAACGTTAGTATCGCCAGATGTTGGTAGTGCTCCAACTACAGGTTTAGCAATTACTTTGGCACCAACAATTCCGGTTTATGATGCTAACGGAGAGTTTGCTGGACCTATTGGAGCAGGGTATTCAGATAGAAATAATCCGGTATTAATGCAATATTTAAACCGCTGGGATAATGCTGATAAAAATAGCTTTTTTGGTAATGTATTTGCAGAAATTGATCTTATAAAGGGTTTAACATTTAGAACAAACGTCGGTTTAGATTTTAGCGATTTTAAAAGAAAAGATATTGAACGTAAAGTAAACAATGGATTTATTACAAGGTCAACTAACCGTTTAATAATTGACACCAATAAGTTTTCAAGTCTTGTGTTTTCAAATACATTAAATTATGATTTAGAGTTAGGAGAAAATCATCGATTTTCGGTTTTATTAGGATATGAATATATTAGAAATGATTTTGATACATTCGTAGCTCAAGCCGACGAATTTCCATTTGAAACAGAAGAATTCTTTGTCCTAAATGCAGCCACGGGAGCAAGAACTTCTAGAGGTACTTCAACCTCAAATACAACCGTTTCTCAATTCGGAAAAATTAATTATGCCTATTCTGATAAATATTTAGCATCCTTTACTTTGCGTCGTGATGGGTCTTCCCGTTTTGGTGTCGATAATCGATTTGGTGTTTTCCCTGCAGCAACTGTTGGTTGGAGAATAAGCAATGAGGACTTCTTTCCCGAAAATGAAGTTGTTTCAAACTTAAAGTTAAGAGCTGGTTATGGGGTTGTGGGGAATCAAGAAATTGGTGATGGCGCACGTTTTGGTTTATTTGAAACAAGATATGGACCAAATCAAAATCTTTATTCACCTGACTTCTTCAATATATATTATAATGTGGGAACAGCTTATGATATTAATGGTAATAATACGGGAACATTGCCATCAGGATTTGTAAGAATTCAATCAGAGAACAGAAATTTAAGTTGGGAAGAAACGGCTGAATATAATTACGGTATAGATTTTTCTTTATTCAAAAATAATATTACAGGGTCATTTGATTATTATACCAGAGAAACTAAGAGCATTTTGCGTTCTCCTAGAACGATTGCAACACAGGGCGAAGGTGCTAATACTGTATTAAATATTGCGAATACATCAGGGCAAGGTTGGGAGTTGGCATTAGCCTATGACAAAACTTTTGATAATGGTTTTACTTTTGGGATTTCAACCAATGTATCTCATTTTGCAGATAAAATTACACAGCTTAACGAGGGTGGAGAAACAGATTTTGGAGGTACAGTAGACAATTCAATTATTGGACGCTCATTGTTCTCTATTTTTGGTTATAGAACAGATGGACTTTTTCAAAGTCAAGAAGACGTAAATAATAGCCCAACACAAGATTTGGCAAGACCAGGTAGTATCAAATATGTTGATGTTAATGGTGATGGGGTTATAGATGTTGATGACAGAGATTGGTTAGGAACAACGCTACCCGAATTAGAATACGGAGTTACCATAAACTTAGCTTATAAGAATTTTGATTTATCGTTATTTGGATCGGGTGTTACAAACCGCATTGGTCAAGACCCTTACGTATTTTGGAACAATTTTGCATCGGGTAGAGAAAATGGGGGTGTTGGACTTTTAAATGCATGGACTCCACAGAATACAAATACAAATATCCCATCTGCAACTTTAGCATTTAACGATACAAGAACATCAGATTATACGTTTAGAAAAAATTCTTATTTCAAATTAAGAAACCTACAAATAGGATATTCTTTACCAAAAGACATGATTAGTAAACTCGGAGGAATGACAAGAGCCAGATTTTATTTACAAGGAGAGAATTTATTCTGGATAACACATAAAGACTATATAGGTCCAGATCCAGAGCGAACAGATGTAAACAGAATACCAGTGCCAACAGTCCTTTCTTTAGGATTTAACCTAAACTTTTAAAAAGAAATAGATCATGAAAAACAATAAAATATTTTTAATTTGGCTGTTAGCGATGGTTTTCCTAACGGCTTGTAGCGAAGACGTTCTAGATTATAAACCAGAAGGATTATTATCTCAAGAAGATGTAAGCACCACCGAAAATTTAGAAGGATTGGTTATAGCCGCATATGCAGGTATAGCGAATGATGAAATGGTAGGGCCTATAACCAATCAATGGGTATATGGCAGTGTGCGTGCTGATGACGCTTACAAAGGTGGAGGAGGAATTGGAGATGTAGATGTAATTCACCGTTACGAAATGTACAATCTAACCATCCCAGATTATGGAGATTGGATGACACCTAAAACTTGGGTGAACCATTATAAGGCCATCAGTCGTGCTAATTTTGCCTTAGAATTGATAAACGAGACATCTGAAGCAAATTTTCCTAAAAAAACGCTAAGACAAGCTGAACTTCGTTTTTTAAGAGCTCACAGTCACTTTATGTTGAAGTTGTTATTTAAAAAGGTGCCTTATATAGTTGAAACTATGACGGCTGAAGAAAAAGCGAATGCTACTAACGATATGACCAATGATGAGTTGTGGAATATGATAGCAGAAGATTTCTTATTTGCTTATAATAATTTACCACAATCACAAGATCAAGTGGGAAGAGCTGATAGAAGTGCAGCTGCAGCTTATTTGGCTAAGCTACGTTTATTCCAAGCTTATGAGCAAAATGATACACATCAAGTAACGAGTATAAACACTGCTAGGTTACAAGAAGTTATTGATTACGCTAATGATGTTACAGGAGGGTTAGAACCAGATTTCGGAAATAACTTTTTAGATGGTTTTGATAACGGAACAGAATCAATTTGGTCAGCTCAATTTTCAATAAACGATGGTACTTTGGTGAGCAGAGTAAGTTTTGTTACAGGGCTTAATTCTCCTCATGGTTCAGGCTTATATGGATGTTGTGGTTTTCACTTAGCAAGTCAAAATATGGTAAATGCTTTTAAAACTGATGCTAGTGGATTGCCTATGCTGGACACTTTTAATAATACAGATATTTTCAACGTTATTAATGGTAATGGTGAAGCTTCATTGGCAGCCGGAGTTACACTAGATCCAAGAATTGACCATACCGTTGGTATTCCTGGAAGACCATTTAAATACCGTAACACAGTAAATAATGCTAACGACATGATTTACAATTTTTCTTGGGCTAGAGACCCTGGTGTTTATGGGTATTTTGGAAATATGAAAGAGCAACAAGCTCCAGACTGTTCTTGTTATGTAAAAGAGGGACCATTTGTTGGAACATCAAAAAATGTAGATTTTATTAGATATGCAGACGTACTATTATGGAAAGCAGAAGCTTTAATCCAACTAAATCGAGTATCTGAGGGCTTGTCAATAATAAATCAAATAAGAGCTCGTGCTGGCAACAGTACAATCAGACCAATGAATGCAGGAGCTACTGATGTTTATGGTATTGGAACTTATCCATTAGCACTATCAAAACAAGATGCGCTTAAAGCGTTAAAGTTTGAACGACGTTTAGAGTTTGCCATGGAAGGTGCTAGATTTTTTGATTTAGTAAGATGGGGTGAAGCGGAAGTGGTTTTAAACGGGTACATAGCTGTTGAAAAAACAAAAAGAGATTTTTTAACCAATGCGCAATTTACCGCTGGTAGAGATGAATACTATCCAATTCCACAAAGAGAAATTGATGTAACAGGAGGATTATATATACAAAATCCAGGGTATTAATTGAAAAGATTATAATTTTTGAATTAGTTTGTTAATTCCAGAAGAAATTAATTACAAAAGATTTATTCTGGATATCAAAAGATTCATTGCAATCAAATAATTATCAAAAGAAGTTATGAAATCGAAATATGAAATTAAGTTTTTTATCTCAGTTTTTCTGTTAAGTCTTTTTATTGGAGTAAGCAGTTGTCAATCGAATGATAATTCTGAAGACACCATTCAAGAACCTATTTTGCCTGATCCAAATCCTATGTTTGAAAATTTGCAATGTACAACGCAGATAGAACAATCAGATTACTCAATTTATAAAATAGCTTCAAATGGAACTCGTATAGGTGATTTAATGCCTATTTACGATGATGCTTCAAATAAGTTTTACTTGTATTATTTGAAAGATATTTGGAATGATAATTCAAACCAAAGACACCCATGGTACACATTATCAACAACTGATTTTGCCTCATATAATGAGATCAATACAGAAATACTTAGCTCAAGCCCTCAGGGATGTGACCAAGACTTTGCAATTGGTTCAGGTTCGGTTTTTGTTAAAGACAATACATATTATGGTTTTTATACGGGGCATAATCCAAATTTTCCATCAAGCTGTGTAACTACAAAAGAGGGAATTATGTTAGCAACTTCAAACAATCCTGAAGCTGGTTTTAGAAAAAACAAATCGTTTACAACTATTTATGCGCCAAAAGGAATGCAGTTCGATGAGCAAGATAATTTTAGAGATCCTTATGTTTTTGAAGATGCGGGTACCTACCATATGCTTGTTAGCGCCAGGGCAAAGATTGGTGGCGTTTTTAAAGGTATAATTGCTTCTTACACATCAACAGATTTATTGTCATGGACATACGATGGTGTTTTTTACGATGGAGGTACTAAGACGTACTTTATGATGGAAACAGCTCAAGTTTTCAAAATGGGAAGTATGTATTATTTAATCTTTTCTGATATAGACTCACGTAAAGTTATATATAGAAAAAGTAGTTCAGCAACCGGACCATGGGAACAACCAACTGGTTCTGAATTTCTAGATGGTAATGATTTTTATGCTGCAAAGGCCGCAAGTAACGGAACGGATACCTTTATTATGGGTTGGACTGCAAAAACCGAGAATAATTTAGATTATGGTCTTAAAACTTGGGGCGGAAATTTAGTGGCTCATAAATTATCACAAAACTCTAATGGTGATTTAATGTTGTCTATACCCGATGCGGTAGCCAGTGGCATGCAAACAAAAATTACTTTAGAGCTAAATAGAGAAATTGGCACTTTTGAAAAAACTGAGTTAAACGAAGAGTCATATAAACTTACTAGTTCTAATCATAATGATGTTTCAGCAGTTTTTTATGAACCCATTGATGCGCCAAGGTATTTAATATCAACTACAGTGTCATATTCTAATTCAAATAGAGACTTTGGATTTTTTCTTGGTGCCTGTGATGAAAAAAACAACGTAATAAGTTTACGTTTTGTGCCAAGTGAGCATAAAATAAGATTAGACAAAACACTTAGGGCATCTTTATCGAGTTCAACAAGTTCAGATAATGAGACTTCATTCAAATTAGAACCAAATGTAGAGTATGATGTGAAGGTGGTCATTGAAAATTCCATAGTGGTAATCTATGTTAATAATCAAGTTGCACTTACATCAAGAGTTTACAAAGCACCAAATACATCTTGGGGTGTGTTTGCTGATAATAGTACCGTATTTTTTAAAACAATAACAGGAACTAAACCTTAAGTTGAGTTACTATCTAAATAATAGGATAAAATAAAATAACAACTAAAATAAGAAAATCATGATTAAAATTATTAAAAGAATATCGATGTTTTTAGCGATCGGCTTCTTAGTAACGCTAGCTTCATCATGCGAAGATGTAGCATTGAACCCAATAACGCCAACTATTGCTCAAAAGGTAAGCGGATTAAGTGTTGCTTTAAATGGAGACGATGCTGTTTTAACTTGGACGAATCCGTCAAACGCAAGCAGCATAGTTATAAGTCATACCGATGGTGTTGCAAAAATTGAAAGTGCGGCAACAACATTTAGCTATGGTATTATTAATGTAAATAAGGATTATACATTTACCGTAAAAACAAAAGATGCCGAAGGTAATCTTTCGTTAGGTGAAACTGTTAACTTACGCAGAGAAGGCCCAGAAGCTGTTCGCAACTTTAAGGCCGCACAAGATGTTAGGGACGTTATTCTTACATGGGATCTAATAGAAACCAGTTTACAAAGTATAAGGCTACAAATTAATGACGAGGTAGTAAATTTACCTGGAAATGCCACATCTTATACTGTTAGCGATATCACTGAAGGAAATTATACTTTTAAGGTTAACACTTTTAACACTGCTAATGTCATTTCACCTTCTAGAATTATTGAATATCTTGTGAGTTTTGATATTAGAAAAATAGCATTTTTAGGTGCTGCTGCAGAAAACACTCCAACCGCATGGAATGCTAGCAATGGAGGAGATTTTACAGTAGATGACGATGAAACTGCTGCTACATGGTTTCCAAATATTGCAGGGCCATTAACTGAAGTTACATATCATTCGTTTACCGATGTAGCCAATGGCGAGGTAGATTTAAGTGCATATCATGCTATTTGGATTCAGTTCGATGGTGGCTGGTGGGGAGATCGAGTTGCTCAGTTTCCAAAAAATGGTGCTAACTGTATCATTGGTGAAGGACCTGCAGATAGTCCAGCATGTGCGGATTTAGCCGATAATTTAATTATTAAAGTTAAAAACTATTATGAAGCTGGGGGTAACATACTTGTTGGTAATTACGCTGCATTTATATTAGATGATATTGGTGTAGTTGATGGTAATGGAGTTCCCAATCAAGCTTGGGGTGGCACAGGATATGAGGATTGGGCAACAAATGATGCCTGGGGTGCAAGTTGGACAGCAGATTCCTCTAGTCCTTACTTTGCAGGCGTAACTTCAAGTTCTGGTAGTTGTATTGGTCCAAATTTTGAGACTTTAGCTTCTGGTACCCGAAAAAAGAATAGAGTTGCTCAATATAATATGGATTTTGGCCCATGGGAAGCTGGAACATTGGAAGAAGCGAGGTCAAATTTTGAAGCTGCTATAGGAGGTAACATTCTTTGGGGTAACTGCGGAGGTAACGAAGTTTGGGGTGTAGAATGGCCATCAAACGGAACAACTGGCACTGTAATTTGCGCTATAGGTGGCACTTGGGACTGGGAAGTTGGAGGTCAACCTAATGGCGGTAACATGAAGATTATCACTAAAAATATTTTACGCCATTTAGCAGATTTAGGTCTTGCAAACTAATAACAGATTTAACAATGCGGTGTATTTTAATATACCGCTATTGTTTATATTATGAAAACTTTGGATGAAAACACCAAGAGTCTTAAATATAAAATAGTAAAAAAATAATTCATTTGAATTTTTTCCATTATATGTCTATGAAAACCATAAAAGTAATTAGAATATTATTTTTTACTATTGCACTAATTGTATTCTCAAACTGTAATGAGGATGATATATCTTCTAATTCAAATGCTGAATTAGTAACAATCGGAGATAATGATTATAGACCAGATTTTCATTTCACTCCACAAGAAAAGTGGATGAATGACCCTAATGGTATGGTGTATTATGCAGGTGAGTATCATTTGTTTTATCAACATAATCCGAATGCAAATATATGGGGGCCAATGCACTGGGGACATGCAGTTAGCACAGATTTAGTAAATTGGCAGCAGTTACCAATTGCCTTATACCCAGACAATTTAGGAAATATTTTTTCTGGAAGTATTGTCGTTGATGCGAATAACACATCTGGATTTAAAACAGGTAGTGAGAGTCCTTTAGTGGCTATTTTTACTCATCAAAACCCAGCAAACAATAAACAAACCCAGAGTTTAGCTTATAGTAATGATAAAGGTAGAACTTGGACTAAATATGAAAACAACCCTGTTTTGGTAAATAATGACAAAGCAGATTTTAGAGACCCTAAAGTATCTTGGCATGAGGGAACACAAAAATGGGTAATGTCACTTGCAGCTGGTGATGAAATTATGTTTTATACGTCAACAAATTTAAAAAATTGGGAATATAAAAATAGTTTTGGGAAAAATGTAGGAGCACATGGTGGTGTATGGGAATGTCCAGATTTATTTAAAATTGAAGACGAAAACGGTCAAGAAACTTGGGCGTTATTGGTTAGTATTAATCCTGGAGGCCCAAACGGTGGATCTGGAACCCAATATTTTTTAGGGGATTTTGAAGGAGAAAGTTTTACCTCTTCACAAACAGAAACCTTATGGCTAGATTATGGAACTGACAATTATGCTGGTGTAACCTGGAGTAATGAGCCAAATAATAGAAATTTATTTATGGGCTGGATGAGTAATTGGTCATATGCTCAAAATGTTCCAACCTATAGTTATAGAAGTGCTATGACATTTCCAAGAACTTTACATTGGCAAAACAGTAATGGTAAAAGCATAATTATTAGTAAACTGCCAACGGAGATAATCTATGCAATTGGTGGTAAAATTGTTGAAAACAATAATGCTGCAAATAGATTTGAATTGTTGAATGATGAAACCTTAAGAGGAGGTAAATTCTATCTTGAAACTACTCTAGATTTTAGTGATATTAATGAAGCAAAAATTGAATGGGGTAATAAAAGCTCAAGTGTTGTTATAAACTATAACAAAATTAATGGCGAATTAATCTTAAATAGACAAGAATCAGGATACTACTTTAACAACTTGAATAGTAATATTATAAAATGTCCATATGTATTACCTGTTTCGAATCAACTAAAAATAAATATGCTGGTCGATAAATCTTCAATGGAAATTTTTCTTAATAATGGTGAACGTTCCGTAACTGCTTTAGTATTTCCATTAGCACCTTTTAAAAGTTTAGAGATTACTGCTAACGAGGAAATCCAGTTTATTAAACAAATAAAAATAAATAAATTAACAGAATAATTTGTGTAATTAATTAGGTTCTAGAAAAAATTTTATAACTTTTATCTAGAACCTTTTATAAAATAAAAAGGATGTCAAAAATAACATGTTTTGGAGAAGTGTTATGGGATGTATTTCCAACTCATAAAAAAATTGGAGGTGCACCTTTAAATGTAGCAAGTAGAATAAGTTCATTCGGCCACAATGTAGCAATGATTAGTGCTATTGGGGAAGATGAATTTGGTGAGGAAATTATTAAGTATTTAAATAATAACAAAATAAATACTGAAAACATTCAAATCAAAAAAGAATTTCAAACTGGTAAAGTTAATGTAATGCTTAATGAAAAAGGATCGGCTTCTTACGATATAAAATATCCAAGAGCTTGGGATAAGATAAGATTTACAGAAGGAGCAAGAAATTTAGTTCTAAATGCAGATGCATTTGTTTTTGGAAGCCTAGTTGCTAGAGACGAAACTTCTCGAAATACATTATATCAATTAATTGAATTTGCTAAATATAAAATATTTGATTTAAATTTAAGAGAACCTTACTACACAGCAGAAGTATTAGTTTATTTATTGGAAAAAGCAGATTTTATAAAATTTAATGATGATGAGTTATATGAAGTTTGTAAAAAATTAGGCTCAAAATACAACTCATTAGAGCAGAATATAAAATTTATTGCAGAAAAAACCAATACAAAACATGTCTGTGTTACTAAAGGCCCTCATGGTGCAGTTTTGTTATATGATGATAAATTGTTTTATAATAGTGGTTTTCAAATTAATGTAATAGATACCGTTGGTGCTGGCGATTCTTTTTTAGGCTCCTTAACAAGTCAATTATTAAATAAAGAAGATCCTCAAAAAGCAATAGATTTTGCTTGTGCGGTTGGCGCATTAGTAGCACAAAGCGAAGGCGCAAACCCTATAATAGCTAATGAATATATTAATTTGTTTTTAAACCCTCATTTAGAGTAAGTTTATAAAAGGTAAGTGCTTATGAATAAAAAAAAAGAGAAACTTAAAAAAGAGTTATTAATTTATAGGGCTTATTATACTATCCAAAAAAAAATACAGCAACTTTTGAGCAATGGTTATCAAAATTTAATTTGCGCAAAGTAGGGGATCTCGTTATCTCAAAAAACGGAAAAACTATAAGCTTAAATCTAATGATAGACCTGTATAAAAATCAAAAGAAAAAAGGCTTTGTTTAAGTACTTTAATGAAACTGGGCTTTGATATTTTATGAATATCCTATGTAATTTTAAGAAGGGCACCTTACAAAAGGTGCCTTAATTTTTTTATAAAATAGAAAGCTACCGAGTTTATTACTAAAATTTATGGCGAAGAAGCACAGACACACAATGCTGATCTTGAAAATCAAGAAGAGGTTTTGAAATAATAAAAGTTGCATCAAAAAAAATAATGGCAATGTTACTTTTCGTCTATGATTTCTATCGCAGTATAGAAACGAGAAGTAAATAAGTGTTTTTTGAAACAAAACTACCTAGAAATCCAAGCCAATAAATGGGATAATTATGTATAATAATGACTGGTTCGTAGTTTAAAATATACTGCAGTATGTTCGCTAATGTAATTTGGAAATCTTTCAATTAATTGCCCATGTTTTAAATCTAATTATGAAATACTATCTATTTCTTGTTGTTGCTAAACTGTTGCAAAGTTGTTGCTCTATTTTTTATTTTTTGTTTCAAAGTTGTTGCTTTATTGTTGCAAAGACATGTTTTGGGGAGTGTTATCTCCATTAAGAAACATTCTTTGTTGTTTAGAAGTCTTACTTAGTTTATCAATTTCTTCTTTAGCTAATTCAAACACTTTTCCTAGTTCACGAATTACAGCTTTGCATCTAAAAGTATTATAAGTTGCTAAAAGTGCCGTGTTTTTTAAACATTTAAAAACATAGCTGGAAACATCATTTCTGTCTTCCCAAGGAAAATTAATATCAAAATCTGGTGGTGATACTTTCAATGAATTAATCAAACTTTCAAAATACAAATCGAACTCAACCAAATTGACATCTGTAATGCTAATAATATAGGAAACAATACTATTTTGAACTACTTCCGCTACCAACAAGAAAATATCCTTTGCCTTTCATATAACTCACAATATCATAGTAATTAAAAAAACAACAAATTTTAATTCAATAATTACCTTCAATTCTTTTTGAAGTCTACTTTGTACTTGTTGTGTTACAATGAAATGTCTTGTGTGCACTTAAATTCTTCTTCAAAACTATGGTAATAACACTGTTTATTCAAGTTTTCTCTGCCTTGATTATATCCAAAATGTATTACCCATTGTGGTAAAAATGTTTTATCATTTGCACTTGGCCAAATGCAATCTTTAAAATAGACTTACAAAACAAGTGCACTGTGCAAAGTGTTTGTTGCTAAAGACTATTTTGTTGTAATTAGTTTACTTAATAATATATTATTATCAATTGCACGTAAAAGCCGATGTGGATTAAAATCATTTTTATTAAGAATGATTACTCGTTGTTGTATAACCGATTTGACTTTATACTTTTTTAAATTCAAAAAAAATAGATAAATATTGAATGATGTTTTCAAAACCTGTAATGCTTTTGCAATAGCAAAAAAATGTTGTGAATTGCCATTTCTAAAATCGACACCCACAAAAGGTTTTATATTGAACTTTTTGCTTGTTAAATAAAATTTAACCTTCAATTTTGTCAAAAAAAAATATTGAACATTCCCTTTAATGGAAGATTCTATGCGGCCAATTAAGGATGTTTATTTTGCGTATGTAGAATTTTTAGAAGATATTAAAGGTGGTTTAGAGGCTTTGAAAAAGTCTTTAGTTTAAATTCTTGTTTCACACGATATTGTTTATTATTTTTACTAACATTTATTA
>TARA_R110002153_G_scaffold191269_2_pt1 | contig 27666 bp, 47 predicted proteins | sample TARA_R110002153 | Tara Oceans TARA_R110002153 (sample SAMEA4398193) | marine metagenome | biome: Polar Biome; feature: [SRF] surface water layer (ENVO:00010504); material: water (ENVO:00002006), including particulate matter (ENVO:01000060) such as... | depth 5 m | reverse complement strand
TTTAACGTAAATTTTCATAATTTAATCCAAAAAAAAGCCCGGCTTTTACACCGGGCTAAGTGGGGTTACGATCCGAAGCCTTGACCAGCAAAGAACGGGTTGTTAACGCCATAAGCAGGGCGTAAATCAAAACGTACTATTTGCTTGTTCTCACGAATACTCGCGCCTTTACTTACACGAATCTGCAAACCATCTTGCGTTTTCGCTAAAGTATCAGTTGAGTACAGCTTGCTAATTGGTACAGAACCAATAGAGAAAGCTTGCTTGTGCCAGAACAGGTTAGGCTGAATGATTGACGATGCGCCACCACCCAAAGTAACAACAGCGCTGTTAGCTGGAGCTGCATCTACAGTGTTATAAGCGCCTGCTGCTTCATAGATTGCAGGGCCACTAATAACGATAGTTCCAGTACCAGTACCACTTAAGGTAACAGTCTCAGAAACAACACCAGTAAACGGCACAGTTGCGCCTGTTTCATCAATTACTGGCTGTCTAGTCGACAAGTTAAGACGATTACAACCAGCGATTGTTACAGTTTCACCTGCAGCAATTACTTGGTTAGCAGCAAAACCAGCAACAGCTAGTGATTGCTTCATAGTGTCTTTAGCAGTCGCATAAGTAGCGTCAGGAGCTGATGACAAAGTACCAGCGCGATCAGAACCGGTGGTAAAGGTGCTAAGCGATGTAGCAGTCATAACTTTTAGACCTGCAAAGTTATCAGTGATAACAGCCTTTTCATTAGCATTACCCGTACCAACTTCACCGCCTAAAGAGCGCTGATTACTCGCTAATTTACGCTGTGTGAATGGGTTAGCGGCATAACACCAGCTATCATCCATCGGTACACCAGTTGCTTGCATAATTGCACCAGCTTCAGCTACATGATCCCAAGTAGTTACACCAGTACCAGCAGTACCAGCCAATAAGCCTGAGTTAGCCATCATAAATGCAGCAAAATCTACCTCCATATCAGTTACGATACGTGCAGCAGCAGGAGCGATAAGCTCATCTAACTGATCCATTTTTAATGCTTGCTCAGCCTCTTGCCAATCAAGCTCTACAGTGAAGTAGTCTTGAACGGTTGCCGATGCCTTGCCGGTAATGATCGGCTCAGCAGTACCACCTGAAATATCACCACCCGCAGTACGCGAGGATTTGTAATCGGTTGGTCGTTTAATATCTACTGTCGAACCAGTAGAAGGGTTATAAGCATTTGCTAAGAACTGTGTGTTTACATTCTTAGAAAGTACTCGTTTAGTTTCAAAAGCATCTAGGAATTTCTTTGCTAATGGGCGTGTGATATTACTGTCAAAATTGTTAGCCATGAGCGGCCTCCGTTAATCATTCATAAGTAGCACCCGCTGGACCATCAGAAGGGGCAGCAGTTTTGCCGCCAACACTCGGTGCTGGATCAGGGGTATTTGTGGGTTTAGGTCGGTAAGAAGAGGCTGCTGCTACTACATCATTAAGTTTTCTGCCGCGCTGCATTGCAGGTAAGGACATAAATTCCTCAAAGCCTTGCAGGTCGTTAGCAAAGTGCATTGCCACTAATGGGCCATCGTCATCAGTCATGATGAAGTTAGCTAAATCCGCGTCTGCGCCAAATTGTGCCAATGTGTTTGCTGCATCCAATACTTGCTCATCGTTAACGCCTAAGCGCGTGATGTTTTTCTCGAATGTTTGGTTTAGTTCTTCCTGGTGTTTTGCTTGCTGCGCTCTTCTTTGATTAGCAATTTGAGCCTCTTGGTTTGCGCGTATGTTTTGTTGCACATTCCATTCAGCGTTAGTTGCTATCGCCTTTTCCCTAGCCTGTAACCTTTGTTCAAAGTCATCGTCATAGGGGTCAGGCATTGCCGGTAATTCAACAGGGCCATCTGGTACTGATTGGGATTTAGCCCGTAATTCATCACGCTCTTGTCTAAGAGCTTCTGCCTCACGTTCTGCCTCTTTCCGCAACCGATGCTGCTTATTGATCGCCTTTTGAACACGCTCGTTCTCAATGGCTTTCTCATCAACCTCTGGAGTGGTTTCAGTCTCAGCTTGCTCGCTGTTTACCTCGGTATTTTCTTCCTGCACCTCTGCCGTATCGGTGGCTAAATCCGAACCCGTTAAGGTTTCTTCTGTATCAACAGAATCTAGTAGCTCGCTCATAGTGGTATTCTCATTTCAGCCGTAGAATGAAGGCTCTACGTGGGCCTTTTCGCAGGCATAAAAAAACCCCAATTAAGGGGTCTTTGAATGCTTTTGAAGGTTAGTGGTTAAAGAAAATCTAAGCTTAAGCCTAGAGCGTTTAATAGTTTGTTAGTCTTGTTTCTATCGCCTCGGCCAAACTCTCTAAGGTAATTGCTTGTACCTTCAAGTGGTGAGCCAATAGGTGTCTGTGTATATTTGTCGATGAAGTTAGCCGCATTTTCTAGCATCGGATATTCTTCATTCTGCATAGTTTGCTGCTGGCCGTACTGCAATAGATCACCCATTCGATCTTCTGACTTTAGCGCTCTACTTGCTGCACTTGAGTTATCAGATTGCGCCATCATTCCAGCGCCTACAGCCATTGGGGCTAAGCTTGCTAGTAGATTAGCGCTGCTTTTCTTGGCTGGGTCAAATGTGGCGTTTACTGAGCGTATGTTTGAGGGATTCCAGTGAACTTCATGCGAAGTATCGGGCCAATTAATCCTTAACCCGTCATAACCTGTAGCTTTGCCAAGTTCATCTAAAAACTTTTCATTATCGTCAAATAAATCTGTTAGCTCTTCAGGATTCCTTCCAGCATATTGCTCTGCAAGATCATCTATCATCCAATCTTCTGGGCCGCTATCCCAAAACGATTCATAATAATCACCTAAAGGGTTCATATCATCAGAATCGACACCGCGCTTCAAAGCGTCTGACTCTCTTAGCATCTGCCTTACTTGATCAGCGTTTAACTCAAACGCATCAGCCATATTTCTTGCTTTAGTGCCGTCAAGATCAAGTAAATTTCCGCCTGTTTTTGCACTAATTACACCTTTGGAATCACCAGAAATCTTCCCGTTCCCTCTATAGGCATCTTGAGCATAACCGCTTGCCTGATGTGGGCTTGATGTTAGATAAAACCCAGGGCCATATTGATCAGCACCTATACCAGTATGCTTTCTCTCAAAAGAAGTAAGCCCGTCAAGATTGCCAGTACCATGATACATGGTGTTATCAACATCAAACCCCATAGCCTTAGCTCTCTGCATACGTGCAGCATGATCCATTGCTAGGCCATCGCCTTTAGCAGCTCTTTGGGCTAGCTCATTAGCAGCCTTTTTAAGAAGCCTAGATGCGACCACGTTCAACCTCTTCAATCAATTGCTGAGTAGTTGCACCTTGCACCGCTTCACGCTCTTGAGCATCCTCAATGCTTTCTTGCTGCTCTGCTAGTATCTCGATTTGATCACTAACAACATCAGCAAGCTCTGGAGTAGCGATTGAATCAACGCCCATCACTTCCTTAAACGATTTCAAAGTATTAGCCATCATCTGCTGATTACTAAAGATAGCCGCCTGACCTTTTAAGAATGCGTCAAACATGGCTTTTTCATCGTCTTTAGCGTCTTTCTGCTGCTGCATCATTAGCTTAAGCTCTTCTAGCTCGCCTTTATGCTGACGCTCTTGAGCCTTGCTCATTATATCGGCAGTCTCAGCCTCAACACGCGCTGTTTCAGCTTGAGCTATCTTCTCATCAGGGGTTAATTCTTTAGGCTGCTGAGCGGCTAATTCTTGCGCTTGCTGCTGCTCTTGAATCTCTTCTTGCGTTAATTGTGACTCAGGGATGACACCGTTTTGTATTAACTGCCTACGTACGCGCTCTGCTGCTAAGTCCATGCCCGGCGATGGAATGTTTTTAAGCTGAATATCAGCCGTAATATCTGCAAGACCAGGAATAACTTGTGACAACTCTTGGAAAGCTTTAGTCGCTTCCTGCTGACGATTCTTGAACGCTGGGCCAACATCACAAACAACGTCATATTTACCTTTGGTTAGATCATTGAGCTCTACAAACTGTCTCGACTCTTGATCATAAATGCGCTCATTAATCTTAATCATTTCCTCGCTATTATCTTCACCTAAGACGCGAACCATACGCTCACTGTCATAGACTTTAGGAATAGCGTTTACTAAGACTTTTGCACAATAGGTTATTGCTACTTCCATCGAGCTAAAGAAGTGGCGTGTGGCGTTATCGCCTTTGTTCTGTAATGACTGAATGGCAATGCCTGACATAGCGCTATCTTGCTGGCCTTGATTAATGCCAAACATGCCAGCCGTAGCTTGTATTTGCTGAGCCATTGAGCCAGATAATACATTCATGCCTTGATTAACTTGTGCGCCACCTAAAAACATAGGGCCGCCTGGCTGTTCTGGATCAGGGTTATAGAATTGAACAGGATCATTAGTTGTATTTAAGTTGCTTAGCTCTTCTTCATGGCCTGCAGCTTGATCATTAGTCATCCAATATAAAGGCTTAGGTGCTAATACAGCATCCTCAACTTCACGCGACTTAGAGTAATTAAATACTCGCTGAGCATCCATTAAGCGCTCTACTTTGCCCTTGTAAATAGTCTTGCCATCACTGATTCTAAAGTTAGCAAAGGCCGGCACTATTGGCAGGTATTCAAATACAGTATCAACCGCATCGTCTAACCAGCCGCCATTATCAAAATGACGTGAGCAAACCTTGTGGCTTTCAGTTGTTCGTGAGCGCTTAATAGTTACATTCTGTTCTGCTAGCTCATCTTTAACTTGGTTAAACTTTTCATTCTCTTCATACACCGCGCCATTAGTCATAAGATGCAGCGTTTTAGTTACTGGCTTTTTCCACTTAATGCAGCCAATTGTAATAACCTCGGCTTTATTTGTGTAAACCTCTGTTGAACGCTCAGCACTAATTGACTGCTTTTTACCCTCAGGCCACTTATCTTCATACTCTTCAGGCGACATATCAGAGAGTTTAAATACGTGATTAGCATCAGACTGATCTTGACGCTCAGCATGGCAATCAAACCAAACACGATTAACGTAATCAGAAATAGGCCGAATATAAAGGTCTTGCTCGAATCCATCGGTATCACCCCAATCCTGCACTACTTCCCAGCCGCCCATACCGCCAACAACTATGCCGCGACCAGCATCCATATAGATATGCTGAGCATTAGACATATTCTCGATATTGCGAATCATGCCATCCATTACGCGAGCTGTTTCTTTAGTCGCATCACCGCCGGCAGGTCTAACTCTTACATCAAAATCAGCGCCATCCATTTCATTAACAATTTGATCAATGATAGGCGTAGTTAAGTCAAAGGTGTAACGAGGGCGCTTAGACATTTTATTCCAAATGCTAGGCTCCCACATGCCATCATCTTTCTCGATGAAGTAGTGACACTCTCTGACCTTTTCACGATTATCTTGCTCAGCATCTTGGTCTTTACCAAGTACCTTCAAGACCGCTTCATGGTCGCTGTAATCTATTGCTGCCATCCGGCAAACTCCAATTTTTTAACTGCTTTCTTAATTTGTGTTAGCTTCGGAAATAATTCAGTCAAAGCCCAAACAAGCGCATCGACTCTATCTGGGCTATAACCTTGAGCCTTACGATTAAAGTCAGTCGTAAAGCTGCACATTTGATCTTCAAGCTCTGCGTGAATGCCAACATGAAATACTTTGTCGCGCTCATACAAAGCAGCTATTGGCTCAGCTCTTACAGCCTTGCCTCTAGTCGCTACTACTTTAGTAAATGGAATGTCTGAATTAATGGCCCTAACTGTGGCCTCAACCATGTCACCGCCCTGATTAACCTCAGCAACAATGCGATCAGCGTCATACATGTGAAACAAAGCGATAGCCTTTCTAGCCCATTCGCTAGGTGAATACTTGCCGCTTTCATCCGCTAAGACGTAACCGTTACCGCCAGCATCAACACCAGCACAAACAATGCCTGTCTCATCACTGCCGGCTGTATTTGATACCGCTGGATCAATAGCGACAACGATCCGAACTAATTCAGGTGGCTCTTGAGTGCGTAAAATCTTCTCTCTACGCCACAATGCAAACTCTGCATCAGCAACATACTCACCCTCTAGAAAACGCTTCCTAGCCGCCGGTGGTAAGCTCTCAAGGTCAGTTAAGTACTCAGGGCTAAGGTTTTCAGCATTGTCATAAGGGTTAACAACAATATTGCCGTAAATACTCTGATCTAATGGCTGATTGCTTTCAGGCTCAACGCCATCCTTCCAAAGCCGATAAGTCCAATGCTGTCTAGTCGTTGGGTTTAAATCAGCATAGAAGCGCTGAGATAAAGGTTTGCCCTCGATTGTGTCTACTGTTTGAGCTAATCGTGAGCGTAATAAAGTGAAAGCGAGGTACTTAACTTCGCTCGCCTCATTCATATAAATCGTTGCGTATTCGTTACCTAATATCTTTTCTAAAGCAGCATCATCATTAAGACCGCCTACCCAAACCTCAGAATCATTAGGTAGTTGAAAGTATCCGTACTGCTCGCGCCATGTATAAGTTAAGCCAGTAAACCTAGCCCTAATAACTTCAGGCCACGTTCCCTTAACTATTGCACGTTTTGCGCTTGTGCCTTCCTGCCTAACAATTAAGTGTCTTGAGCCTGGAGCTAATAACGCACGTTCAATAACCGTACCAACCAATTCAAAGGTCTTGCCTGATCGACTACCACCATAAACCAAGTTATAACGCGCACCGCTTGTTAGCAGTTCGTCTCTCATTCGCTGCTGACCGGGGTTACGCTTATACATTAGAGCTTGTTAGCGTCACTCTCTAAAGTAACTACAAGTCCTTTGTGGTCAATCTCAGACTTATCAATGATCAAACCAAGCAACTTAGCTGTGTTCTGAGCGCTTGTAGTCATTGCGCTTGGCTGCTCTACTTTCTCAGCCATATCAAATGCCGCTTTGTGCATCTTTACAATATCATCGACTGTAACTTCATTGCGCTTAGCGACTTTCTGCTTAGCTTCTGTAATGGCTTCAGCTATCTGAGGTTTGCTGAGGTTTTCATAACCCATTTCAGATGCTGTCTTTTCACTATAACCAGCCCTTATTGCTGCTTGTGTTGCGTTTAAGTCAATAAGGTACTCAGACACAAACATTTCTTGCTTGCCTGTTAGCTTAGCCATGATCTTTCCTTTCTACTGCTGCCGCTAATTAAGGCTTAACGTGGGCCTATGTGTTACTTGTTACCAGCTAGTTACAACTATTTCTGTTGTACCGGTTGCTGTGAAGCTAAATAGTTTAGTGCTTGGTAGCTCATATATATCTTGTACAGCGCTAGTCTTGCCTGTTGCTCTTGTTACCGGCGTATTCGTTCCCTCAGTAGTAGAAGTAACCGCTAATATTCCGCTTAATACCTCTACCTTATGATCTGTATACGTCGGGAGCACTGCGTTTTGAGTGTCGCCGCCTTTTCCATAGGTGTGCGTAACTCCGTCAGCTATAGTAATAGCGACCGAATGTGAATTTGCCATGATGTGACCTGCTTAGTTGGTTAGATTCCAGTTAGAATCATTTTCGTTTTGAATAGTGCCGTTCTGAGGCGTAGAGCCTGCAATATCATAGATAGTCGCGCCTTCACCTTCGTCTATGCGGTAATAGCGATTTGTTACTGGCAGGTATTGTAAATCACCTATTACAGCATTAACCCACGTACCATCAGCACCACCCGTACTGTCTGGAAGGATTACAGATCCACCGCTTACGTAGTTATCTGTATTGTTATAAGTGCGAGGGAGGCTTTCGGCTAAATCTTGGAATACTTGGTTAACTGTTATGCCGCTGCTGTAAGAACCGCCTGATCTGTGTATAGAATCTATGTCCCAAGCTAAGCCATCAAATGCCCCCGCTGAAGCACTAGCCTGAGATACACCATCAACCCATATTTCACATGAGCCATCAGCTAAAACTTCTGTTTCTAAGTAATGGTCTTTACCTTCTACAATATCGCCAGATGAAGTGCCTAAGGTATTGCCTGATGAATCAGTTAAAATAACACGTCCTGCTGTATTTATAGCAAGTCGAGACGTGTTACCAGAGGAATCATTACCCCAAATTCTAGGCACTGTTGATAGATCATCAATCCTAATCCACTGCTTAGAAGTAAAAGCAATAGGCGCAAAAGTAGGAATAGAAGCAAATCGATCTGTCCCATTCCCAGCTATTACATTGACATTCTGCATTGGGCTAGTGGAAGTGGCCTTGTGGTTAGATAGTTCGCCGTCATGGTAATCAGAGCCGTTACGTCCAAACTCTGTTACTGGGCCTACAGGGTTGGTTATGTAAACTTCATCCCCATCAACAACAGGAGTACCTACGCTTGACGCCCATATCTTTTGGTAATCTGCAGGGTTTGAAGTAGTTACCCTAACCTCACTAACAGCGTTCAGAGGCGACCATGACGGCGTAGTGAAGTACATGTTAGTGCCATTGAGCGTGTACAAATAGCGCAAAGCACTAAGGATAGAGCGCTTAATAGAGCGTATGACATCTCTAATTATGGGTCTTTTAACGCTCATTAATTTCTACCAAAAAGTTTTTTAAAGCCGCCAACTACATCGGCAATTGGCTGATTAGCCGCCGCTGCATATCTGGCTTGCTTCTCTTTTGTTCTCATACCGAAATAAGCCCTTAATAACGCTGATGGCGTACCTAGTGCGACTAGAATTAACTCCCAAGACGTAGACAGTGACTCAATCATTACGTCATCACTCGTTACCACCGCCCAAAATATAGCGACAATCAACGCCACTACGCTAAACGCAACGATATAAGCCATTAATATAGCTATCTGTGGCCTTGTGCTTGAACCGGTAGCATCAGCATCGGCCAAGCTCTTTACGTTCTTAGACCAGTTATTGCTTTCGGCTATTTCAAAATCTATCTGCTTACTTTCTAGCTGTACTCTTTGATCTGATGACAAACCTTGATACTTTGCCAGTATCTCACCGCCTGTTGCCGCATCTGTCAGCTTGTCGCTATCAGGTAGAAAAGCGTTTATAGCGGTAACAATTGCACCGCCACCAGGAATGAAAGGTGCAGCAACGCTTAATCCGGTCTTTAGAAACGGGATAGCATCTGCAAACTTCATAATTAACCTTGTGGCTATTTAATTTGGTTATTGATTTCTGTTGATATTAATTAGGAGTGTTTTTATTTCATCGCTCTGAGACTTTAAATAATTTATATCTTGCTGCTGACGATCTTGATTGTCTTGTATGTTGCCAATCTCTACTTGAATGACTTCTTGAGTCGTTGATATGTCGTTTATTGAATCGGCAAACTCTGCCTGCTTTGAAATTATGGCTTTATCATTTTGAGCGTTAGCCTCGACCTTAGTCGTAAGAGTTATCCAAATAACACCAGCAAAGAATGCCGCCGTAATAACTGACGCGATAACTTCAACACTGATCAATCGGCCTAGAGTTACGTTTGTAATATCGTCAGAAGGCATAACAAGGGTTCTTAGTTAGTTAAAAACGAAAAAGCCCCAATCAAATGATCAGGGCTTAGGGGCTACTTCTCGCAGCCTATACAGATTCTAAATCTCACCGCCAAAGTTGTAAACGAAAAACTTCACCATATTAACCGCGAACCAACCTTACTGGGCTAATATACGCTTTTTGCATAATTCTCTCTAACCCATCCTCAGCTTCATCAAGATCATTAGTCAGTATTTCAACATCTGCGCCATTTTCTGTAAACTCTCTAATGATGGCGTAATTCTCTTTTAGTGACTCAAACAAATAGACAATATCGTCAGCGCCTAATGCGTTTATATCGATCACAAGACTGTCATTTTTCATAAAATTACCTCTCTTAGTTTTAGTTTATTTGATCTTACGTTCATTGATACTCCTTTGATATTACCCTTGAGAAACCCTTGAAATACCCTTGATAACCCTTGAAGTACCCTTGATATAACCATTCACCATATTAATAACACCTCGTTATCTAACCCGCATATTCTTTCTGCCAGCCTTCATCTTCTTAACCGGCTCAAATAACATATCTTCTAGCCTAGCAACCGTCTTGTCACCTCGATCTCTATCCGCCTTAGTCATCTTAGGGTTATTCTTCTGATGATGCCTGATAAGCTTTATTTGCGCTATCCAGCATGACTTATTCTTAGCATCTTCTGAGAAATTACCTCGGCAATCAATCTTGTCCATCAAATCTTGTGCAAATGTCATGTTATATCCCTATCTTGGTAAGTGATAAATAGCGCATCAGCCTCGGCAGCGTAGACAACCTTTTGATATAGCGATTTATAAGCCTGTGTCGATGCTGGTACGGTTAGCGCGTTTAATGTCGTGGCATTCTTGCCGACAAGTAAACAGCCTGCAGTGTCCTTCTCTGTGTTGCCTACGTGGATTAATATATATTCAAAGCCTGGTACGTCTTGAACGTGAAGCATACCTTTGTGGAAATCTGGAAACTTTGATCTATACCTATTATCAAAACCGCCCACCGTTCTAAGCTTTACCTTATAGCGGCCTGCTGGAATTCTTGTCTCGCCTATGACCTTTTCATAGCGGTATTCATCTTCTAAGCCAAAGCACTCAAAAGCGTCATTGATATAAACGCACGATAGAGTTGCGCTAGCGTTTGATGTGATTCGATCTACTAATATTTCTGTAACCATTACCCGCGGCCCTTAATTGCTAAAAATCCAAAATATGCAGCGCTGCGATTATCTTCATTGCTGCGATTATCCCACCCGGTGATCCTTTCAAATATGCTCTTATCTTTTGCCCAATTACCCTTTTGAGGCTTATGCAGCACGTAAGGTATATCTAGCCGGTCTAATCCTCGCTGCAGCTCTACTTGAGCCTGCTGGCATCTGCCAACACTTAGCGATACTTTTGCGTGAATGTTTTTATTAAGGCTTGCATTACGAGCGTATACAAAGTTATTAGCACAAACATTTTCTATGCTTACGAGAAGATCATCTTTATCAAGTAGCGCCAACATATCGAGCAACGATAAAAGCTCCAGATTATGAAGCTGAGTAAGCTTTGCATTATCGTAAACAGCAACGCCATGCGCCTGAGAATCTGGATCAATACCTACGGTAAACATATAAGCGCCTCTTCTATATATTGCTCTTGCGTTCTCTTCATTGCCTCAAAGTGCATTAAATCTCGCTCCTGCTTTGTGTGGGTTTTGCTGTAGCCGCCATCTAGCCATGCATGGCAATCTGAGCAAGCTCTAGCACCAAACAAGTCTTTTTCCTTCATCCCCATGCCTGCGCTGTTCAAATGAGCAAGAACAACGGTTTCATTATTCCAGTTGCATACGTGCTCAATTCTTACTGTACATTCCTTGCCTCTAGCGCTTTTTCTTAACTTGCTCACCTAGCAAAACCCTATTATCTTATTAACAACCTGCTCGACTTCATCTTGATCTTTATAGCCAACCAAAACTTTTTTAAGCAGCACGTTTATTACGGATGAGTAGAGCTTGCTAAACTCGTACTCATCCATGCTTCCAAAGCTAATGCTTTTAGCGCTTGTTCTAATGCTTCCATCTAGCCGATATGACTGCTCATAGAAGCCTGCAAGAATCGTTACATCTTCTCTAAACTGCTCGCTGTTTTTCTCGACAACACCGTATTTGCTAAACTGCTCTACCGGCTCCCATGCCTCAAAACCCAAATCAAGCAATGCGAAAAACTTACGATGAAATTTATAGTTACGCATCTTCTTAAAGTCAGCATGTATTACCGCGCCTAGCTTATGAGTCGCCGCAATGCTTTGATCTTCATTTGACGATGGCACATAGCCGTTAGCCGTTTTAACTAGCGAAAGGTGAGCCATAATCGAGCGCCTCCAGTATCAGCAAAAAGTATCCAGCAGCCGCAACTGCTGAGAGAAAATAAAACGCTATCATTGTTAGCTTGTATCGCATCAGAATGGAATTTCGTCTAAAAATTCATCAGGCGTTTGCTGAGCTAGTTGCGGCCTGTTATCAACTAAAGCCCCACCATTAGGCTGATGATTAGCGTTACCAGCATCGTTATAGAAAACCTTGCAGTTACCTAAAATATTCCCTCTAGTGCCGCTATCACGCTCTTCTTTGCTTACGTCTTGCGTAATCATGCCGTTGTTGCCGTACTGGTCTTGATTGTTAATATCAATGAAAACAGTCGCATCTAAATACGTGCCTTTATTGCCTTGAAACAATCTCGCCTTTTCAATTTCTTTCACGTTGATCTTTAAACTTACACCAATCTTACTCATACTCTTGCTCCCACTATCGGTTGTTTTAATAGTTCACATATCAAAGAATGATTTTTAACTATCTCTGAATTCTCAAAATTCGACTTACCAGTTAATCTCTTAACCTTGTTGAAATGATTTGCAGCGTCTTTAGCTTTTACCGCGCACTCATTGCAAACCTTGTATAGCTTTCTGACTTTGTTATCTGGCTTGCCTCTCGCCTTTCTGATAAAAAATCTTTCCTGCTTTTCACAGCTACAACGATGGCATTTTCTTGGAGTGTCTAAGCTCATCTGTTTCTCCTTTTGCTGCTTGCTATCCTAGATTCACGCTGCAGCTTGTTACCGTAGCCATCCTCTCGCGTTAGAATGTCAACTCGGTCAACCTTGCCACCTGAAGCAAAGAACGCCGCCTGATCCGCTGCTAGCTTCTCTGCTGCTGCTTTTACTTCGTCTGTTACTGTGTAATACATACTCATAATTATTACCTCTGACTAATAACACCTCGTTCACAGAGATTCGCTCTGCTCACTCAGTAACTCTTTGTTATATTTCGTAAACTATTTTTTGCCTATCTACACTCGCGGCCTTGCACTCATCAACACAAGCAATCGCTTTATCAAGCGTCTTGAATTCACCAATATTAATCCAGTGAATAGTAGGCTCATGTTGGGCGATATAGCTTATTTTTCCTGCCTTAGTTTTTCGCTCTAAAACTCTATATTTATCCATAGCAATCTCCAAAAATATAACAATAAATTTAAATGTGATGCCTAACGGCACACGTTAATAATTGGGTTATAACTTTCCGCGCAATCTAAGCGCCTTATCAGCAGCATCAAATGCTCTGCCGCGTAATCGTCCTAATATCTTGCTTGCATCGCCTGAGCGCCTTTCTAGCGTTCTTAGCGGTACGCCTAGCGCATCACTCCACTGCACAATTGTTTTCGTTTCTTCACAACCTACCCATAGCGGTATCGTGAAATAGAGGACAAATTTCCAGCTAACATCGCTTTTCATTTCATCTCTAATCAACTGCACAAGCGATAATTTTTCAGCCGGTCCTAAATCGTGATAAACGTACAAAGCTCTAAGCACGATGAAATTAAGATTAGTAACCGATTCGCGCACTATCGGAATAATCCCTGCACCATCTGCGCCACCTTCAACAGCGTTAAGCGCACCTGGCTTAGTTGATCGTATTGAGCATTCGTGATCCATCGCTGGATACTTGCCCTCTGGAGTAGCAAAGCCAGCAGCTAATGCCGCGCCTACGTTTGGATAATCTGCACTGTCAATCATGGCTGCTTGGCTCATGGTTAAGCCCTTTTGTCACTAGCAATATTTTGTGTAATCACTGAAAGCTTTGTACCAATTTGATCTTTATCACCAGAAGGAACGTAAGCAGGCTTAATATTTTCTTGATGCCTTGATGACTGCTCGATTCTTAGCGCTCGATCATTGATCTCATTAGCGGCAACGGGAGGCGCTAAACCTGCAAAGAAGGGAGCTACTGCTGACACGTTATGCTTTAGCATCATGCTTATCTCATGGTCTGAGTAATCACCTTGCATCGCTCTCTTACGCCACTCAGGGAGCATTAACAAAACCTCTTCAGCCCTTTGCTTCAGATAAAACGGGTTATTGCAGTTATCAAGATCACCGGTTCCAATATGAATTCTCGCCAGCACTCCCAATGGGCACGTTTTGTTCCTAGCCATGCCGATAATTTGATCAGCAGTGAGATTACCGCCTTGGATATTGCGAATAAGATCAGATGCTTTCGGGTAGTACTGGCCTGATTCACAATTGCTGATGTGCGACCTTACCGCCATCTTGATTGTCTCAATCGGGTATTCTTCTAGCGCCATCCCGTAAATTTGTATAGCCATCGGACTTAGCGTATCTCGCTGGTAATAACCGCTAAGGCCATCAAGAATTTCAGATAGTTCGCGTAGTTTTTCAGACATGATCAATTACCTCACCTTGGATTATTTTTTCTTGGGGTTTATCGCCAAATAAAATTGCATTACGTTTTTCGATTGCTTCCGCGTTTCGTTCTTCGCGGGTTTGAAACTTACTAACTGATGCGGATGGTTTTTGTGAACACTGCTGACACAAGCGATCAAAGTGTTTTCTAAGCTTCTCAGGCGACATGACATTTGCAGCCCAAAAATCACTAGCCCTAGCAAACAAGAAAATAGCTCGCATCTGATCATGCTCTCGGTTATCACGATCACGCATTAAGCGAATAGTGTTAGCCCATGTCTCTAGGTTTGGCTTTTTGAAATCAGGCAAGTCATTAGCGATTGTTTCAAACATGAAATTAGCGAATGCCAAATCATCATCTGAGAAAACGTGAGTTTTCGTAGTATCTTTTTTCTTTACATTCTTTACATTCTTTACATTCTTTACTTCTTTAGGTGCTGTCGGTTTGCCTGTCGTCTGCCTGTCGTCTGCCTGTCGTTTGACTGTCGTTTGACTGTCATTTTGACTGTCGCTAGATTGATACTTCTCATAGGAAACTATTGATACTATTGAGTATTTGTTAGTTTTTTGCCTGTCGATTAGCCTGTCGTTTTCTAGCAACTTCATGAGCCTTCTTAGTTTCGATAATGAAATTCCTGCCTGTCGAGAAAATGCGTCTAAACCAAAGATGAATTGACCTCTTTTAAGCTCTATTAGCTGACCATTAATTACGGTTTTATTGTCGCTGTGATTAGCTAGTAGGGTCATTCTTACCCATGCAGCCATGAACTCAGGGTCTTCGGCTACCCAATGATCTAATAGTTGTCTGTGCAGCTTTATCCAGCCATTCAAACCGCTCATTAACGCTGGCCTCTAAGCTTTTGCTGTGCTAGCTCTAACTCTTTAGCCATGATTGCTATCTTCTGCTCTAGTGCTTCGGTATCGCTGCCTAAGTATTTAGCTGCCAAGTACTTAACAGGCTCTTTATCATCGGTAGTGACGATATATAGCTCTAAATCGTCTAAGGTGAAGCGATTAGAATCATTAATACCTTGAGCCAGCTTTCTCGCTAACGTGCTAGGGGAATAGTCCATATCAGCAGCTATAGCCTTTACTGGTACACCTTGCTGATGAACTCTTGATTGAACGTACTCACGACATGAACCGTAAGCTTTTACTGGGCTTGCATCGTAATCTAAAGTTAATTGCATTTTTGTTTCACCCTCTTTCCTTTACTTTCACCCAAGAAATGGGCGCAAATAAAAAGCCTCAACTAAGAGACTTATTTTTTTATGCAGTTTTATTTAGCTGTTTTCTTTCGTAGCTGGAGTACTTACCACCATGATCAACAATGTAGATTTCTCGGCCATTTTTTATCATCTGCCAGACCGCGCCCTGAGTGCATCCAATGATGTCAGCCGCTGCTTGCTGTGATTTCTCATCACAAAACTGCTTTAGTGTTTTCTCTTTCATATTGGGTAATCTTTTAGGTGAATTTAATGTACTGGCGAGAATAATAGTTTTTCTATTTTTACTTGTCAATAGTTTTTCTATTTGTGCAATACATATTATTAAGGCGTAATTCCAGATTAAGTTAATGGTAATAATACTTTGACTTTATAGGTCGAAATTAAGGCAAGAAACTACGATGGGCACTAAAAGACAGAAAATATCAGATAGTCGCAGAGTGATTGAAGGTATCGCTCTTAAATCAGAGTGGGATAAATATAAGGCTGAAAATCGCGTTACTCAGGATCAATTTTGCGCAAAAATGGGAATTAACCAGGGGATGCTTCAGCAGATGTTTAGCGGAAAATCTCCGATCCCTTTTGAAACGCTGCTAGAGCTGTCTATTGAGATGGGGTTCGATCCTAGAGCTGTAAGGCCAGAAATAGACGATACTATTGATAGGCTAATTACAGCTATTCAAGGCGCTGACTCAGGCCGCCTTAGAGATATACTTGGCTCTATCGACATTACAATTACAGAGGATATTATTTCTCAAGGTAAAGCCGGTTAAGTTTAATCAATACTAAAAGTCTTTCATTTTTAGGCAGCAAGTTTATTTTATCGATCAAAATATCAATCTGCTTCGCGCTGGGTTTGTTATTCATATTGACTCCTTTTTTATACAGTAGCCTGTAAATCTGACATAGACGCGATGAATAGTGATCAATTATGATCTGCGGCAAACACTGTACTAATAACCAGTATTAAGACAAAAAAAGATAGATTCAAGTGGTTTATAAAATTAATTGAAAATGCTTAAAATCACTGGCGAACACTTTTAAAATAGTTTATTAATTGCAATGACAAAAGGAGATCGTATGAAATATTTAACTATTTTAATGACCATTTTAATTACTGGATGCTCTGGTGTGCAGGTAAGCACTCAAGATGGCAAAGAAGTCTATTACCCTATAACTGAGGCTCAAGCCAAAGAAATAGCTGGCAGAAGCCTCTCTGATGTATTCCCTGACCTACCAGTAACGGCAGTAGAGTTTCCTAATCCTGGTTATCAGGTAGAGCTGGATAATGGTTTAGACAGGCATCTATTCATTTCCTATTACATACATCAAGATAAGCAAGAGCCTCAAGGCTATTACTTCAAGGTTTGGCATGATGGATCGTATGGAAGCGGCCCAAGCAAAGCCAAAAGAGTATTTAAAAACGTAGACTCGAAAGTAAACAACTTAGCTACTCCGATAGCCTTAATTGCGGATTAGAACGGATTAGAACGGATTAGCATACAATAGAGGCCTGCATAGTGTAGGCCTCACTGCATTTATCGCACTACCCCTCCTCCTTAAAATAAATAATTTAACTCCTTTCGTATAAATTTAAAAATAAATAGAAAAACTATTGACACATATAAATAGAAAAACTATTATTACTTCCAATGACTAGCAACACAGATTAGCTAGCCGATAAAACCAAATGGGAGTTTTGATATGAGTGAAGTATGCAGAGTTGAATACGATACAAACGTCTACTACACAGAACTAGAGCTTTTAGAATCTAATGCTGCACAGATTGAAGCTGAGCGCGAAGAAAAAATATCCAACTTAGTTGACGACATGATGGGAGGCGAAGATTCCGAACCAGTAATTGAGATTGTCGCTAATGAAGAAGATTGTTGGTCGGCAATAATGGATTTATGCCTGCCTACTTGCGATCAGCCGCTATCAGAGCTACCGCTACGCGACATTCAAACGCTAGCAGCAGCAGCTTACAAGCTAAACAATTCTATAGCTAAACATGCTCGCAGATACGTGGATGCTCCAGCATGAGCAGATGCTATCAAGTACTACTTATCTTAATTGCTTTGTGTTGCGTCTTATGGGTACACAGCAACGATCAACCGCAAGAAATCAAAACAGTTAGCGCGAGGGTTCAGCAATGAGAATAGCGAGACACAACGGCAAGGTTTACGCATTTATGGTCTATGACGGTGTACCGCTGTTAGCTGAAGGTGAAACATTTGGCGAAGCTATGAGCGATATTTATAGACTGATTGTATCAATGGTTTTTGAGGAGGTAGTTAAGTGATGCAAGCGCTAATGGCAGACAGTTTTATAGAGCGATGCAATAACGATGCCATGCAAATAGCTGGCGCAGAAGATTGTAAGGAAGGTAAAGAGCCTGTTAGCGATCATTCCAGCTACTTAGAAGGCTATTCAAAACAGTATGAAATCGAACAAATAGAAGGTGCGAATAATGGATAACAATTTTAAAACTTTAGCTGGCGTAGATTGCGCTGGCAAGATCGAGAAAAAAGGCAAGTTTAGCTATTTGAGTTGGGCGTTTGCTGTAGAGGAAGTGGGCAAGCGTTTCCCGAATTGGTTATATGAGGTTAAGCGCTTTGATGGAGTGCCATACCTTAAAACTGAGCTTGGTTATTTTGTTGAAGTATCGGTAACGATAGATGGCGTAGAGCGCTCAGAAATCATGCCTGTATTAGATAACCGTAATCAGCCTATAGCAACGCCTACTACGTTTGAAATCAATACCAGTACTAAGCGCTGCCTTGTTAAAGCTTTAGCCTTTCATGGTCTTGGTTTGTTTATCTATGCCGGTGAAGATTTACCGTCTGAAGATTTACGCGAGGTTTATTCAGAAGCAGAACGCAATGTTTATCACAGCTTAGTAAATGAGAGTGATGATTTTGGCCTTTATGAATTTTGGTTTGGATTACCAGAAGAGAAGCAAAACGCGCTCTATAACTCTTTCCCTGATGGTCAAAAAGTAGCGATGAAAAAAGCATCAGATAGCTTGCTAAAACACGCTGTTAATTCTGTAAATGAGCTAGTAGAGGCGACTGATAGCGCTGTTAAAGAGTTACACGATGATCAGATTGCAGAATGTATTAGTGATGTTTCAGATCATAAGCGAATCAAAGCGATGTTCTTTAACAGGCTGCTTCCTGAGTCTCAGGAATATATCAAATTAATGCTTAAAGCAGCATAGGGGAATAATCATGGCTATGTATAACTGTAGTGAATGTAGCGAGTTAACCGATGACGATCATAACCCAGGCACAGAGCATCCTTACAAAGATTGTGAACTGGTTTGCGAGGATTGCATGTTAGAGGTTGAAGAAAGAATAGCGGCTGTAGATGCCACGTTAGAAGCATGGTTTGGCGATAGCAATGAGCAGCTAAACAATTTAACGATCAGAAAGTAAACCCCATGCGGCAATAGCCGCCTTAGCCAGCGCTTAGATAGGCTGGCATTTTTTAACGGAGAAAGACATGAAGAAATTAGTTTTAGTTTTAGTTTTATCAGTAGTTGCATCGCAAGCAAGCGCAGCAGTGTTATGTCAAAGCTTACGCGATCCGGGCTTCAGAGCTTGGTTTGAAGGCTACACTTGCCCATCAGGTTATTACTACATCAGATCACAATAACAGCAACCGCCCACGCTTATCCAGGTGGGCATTTTTTAAAGGAAAATATTATGGATATTCAGAACAACGTAGAAATCGAATGGCAATGTCCTGAGTGCGATCAAGTGGGTACTTATCACGAATTAAGAAACCCAATAGATTTAGGTGTTGATCAGTGTCCTAACTGTAGCACCGAAGTTGAGCCGGTATAACCACCATTTTAAAGGAGCGGTAAAAATGAAGCTTAACGCGTTTCAGTCAATAGCAGTATGGGTGGTTATAGCAGCTATGTTATTTTTTTTAATAGGCTGCACTACATCAATGACGATTACTGATGAAGATACCAAGCAAAAAGATGGGCGGTATAACATTTGCCAGCATGAAGAAAATAGAGGTTCGGCCATATGTCCTTAAGCATATTTAAAGACTGCCACAACTGGTTTTACTCAGACCATTCTTTTGAGTGGACTGATGATAATGAAAACTTTAAGCACTTTGATAAATGGATAGTTCTAAAGCCAGTAGAAGGTATTTTTAAAGGCGACTGTGAAGATGCAGCGTTAACTATTATCAATAGGTCGCTGGCGTTAGGGGTCCAAAAAGATCAGCTTTATGTTTGTCGAGTAGCGACTCAAAATTGCCCTAAGCATCACTCTTTTGATCACGCAGTAGCATTATTTATAAGCGATGATGGCAAGTGGTGGATTAGTGATAACAGGTATAGCAGCGCAGTATTAAACCTGTTTGATATTGGCGGTTATACGTTTTATGACGCTGTAAGCATTGATAACTTACGCGGTATTGGTGAGCCTAAATTGATAGGGAAATAACAAAGCGCTAATGAGCAAGCGCAGCGTAGTCTCAATTAGCAAAGTGTTATTAATGGAGAGGAATATGAATACAGTAAAAACAGCACTGCTTAATGAGAAAGACTTAAGCAATTGGTGTGGCTATAAGCGCCGTGGCGATATAGAAAAGTTTTGTCGTGAGCATGGCGTTAAGTTTACTACTGGTAAAGATGGCCGAATATTGACTACACAAGCAGTATTAGATGCGGCTATTCTTGGTGAATCTAGCAACGAGATAGAATTTACATAATGAGCAGAAAAAGCAAACTACCTAAGTACGTGAGTAGAGATCGCAGCAGGTATGTTTACAAGAAATATTTAGGCGTGATTAACGGTAAGCCAGCGTTTGGCAAACCTATTCGCTTGTGCAGCCTAGAAGCGCCACTGTCGGAAGTTTGGCGAGCATGGGAGCGAGTACAAGGCCGAAATACGGACTCGCTTAAATGGCTCCTGACAAGCTTTAACGCGAGCGACGATTTCGCTTTGTTGGCTCCCGCTACTCGCGACGGTTACGAGGGCTATAAAAAAGTAATTACCGGCCGCAAGGTCGCCGGAGGAGAAAAGTTCGGCGATACCGCGCTCCAAAATATCACTATGCGAACCATGCGAAAATATCTCGATACCTATCCGGCAAAAACAACCGGTAACCGGCACGTCCAATATATAAAATCGGCTTGGAATTGGGCTTCGCAACGCTTCGAGAATGTACCGGAAAAAAATCCCTGTATCGGGGTAAGCTTGAACAAGGAACGTCCCCGCGATCGTTACGTCGACAATAAAGACTATAACCTCGTCTATAACGTCGCGCTAGGTATGCGAGTCCCGTTTTTTGCTTACGCGATGGAGTTGGCTTATCTATGCCGAGCGCGTCGCTCCGAGGTCTTCGCCTTCACTCTCGACGACGTTCTCGACGAGGGATTGCTCTTGCGCCGGTCTAAGGGATCTATGGACGAGATAACGCTTTGGACTCCAAGGCTTAAAGCCGCCGTCGCCGGTTGCCGGACGATCTACCCAAGCGCCCCGCGTCAATTAGTCGGAGCGCCGCTAATCCATAACCGTATCGGTCGAGGTTTCACTAAAAACGCTCTCGATTCGGCTTGGCAACGGATCATAACCAAGGCGCTAGACAACGGGCTCGCTAAGTCTTTCACGTACCATGACCTAAAAGCGAAAGGCGTAACCGACCATAAGATGGAAAACGCCGGACTCCATAAGTCTAAAAAAATGCAGGCAGTTTATGATCGATTGCCTAAACAGATACCAGCAACGGATTAGAGGTTAATATGAGAAAAGCAAATGATGTTGAGCGCGTTGTTATGGCTGACGGTTGGCACTGTGATACAAAATGCCCTCAATTGATTATTGAAGACGCTAGAAGCTTATCAGCTAAATGCGCTTTGTCTGGAAAAGATTTAGATTGGTACGATTCATTTGTGGCTGGTTGCGTAGACCAAGAGGCATAACCCAGAGGTAACGAGCGATGAATTTAATAGTAACTAAGGATGGCGTTGAGCTACCCGACCAGAAAAAAGCAATTGAAGAATTTAAGAGGCAAGCGTCTCGTTCACCGCTTTGTTATTCGGCTGGCGGATGGGGGCTAACGGCGACACCAAATGATGGCCGGAGAACTACTATCTTTTTCACTACTGAGAGTTCGGCAAATGAAGCCCAAGCCCTGTTAGCTAAGCTTAGGATTAAATCAGAAGTTAAGCACTACAAAGACGTATAACATAGGATAAAAAGAGTTTAAATGATGAATCTTTGCTTAAATCTTTGCTTAAATGCAAAAAATGATAGTAAGGGCTTGCTAACTAAAGCTCTGAAACCCTTGCTATCATTAGGTTGTATGGCGCACTCGGAAGGATTCGAACCTTCGACCGCTCGGTTCGTAGCCCTGTTTACTATCCAGCATCTATGCGCCCTAGCGCGTAAATCTTTACTTAAATCTACTGCAATACAAGCCAGTTTTTATGCGGCTTTGCGGCTTTCTTTGCTTAAAAATAATGGGGTGAATTTATGAATATTTTAATCGGATGTGAAGAGAGCCAAACAATATGCGCGGAGTTTAGAAAATACGGGCATGAAGCTTATAGTTGTGATCTGCAGCCAACCAGAGGTAATGCCGCCTGGCACTATCAGCAGGACGTTATGCAAGTCATACCTTCTAGGCAGTGGGATTTGATAATACTTCACCCTGACTGCACTGCTATGGCAGTAAGTGGAAACAGGTGGTACGGGCGAGGAATGCCGATGAACACCAAAAGACTTGCCCAGGTGCAGTGGACAAAGGCATTGTGGGAGTTAGCAAAAAAACACAGCGATCGGGTAGCGCTTGAAAACCCCGTAAGCGTGATATTTAGCGAAATAAGCAATGTTCACTACATTCAGCCCTGGCAGTTCGGTCACGGTGAAACCAAGAAAACAGGGTTTGCACTGCACAACCTAGAGCCGCTAAAGCCTACCAACATTGTCGAAGGCAGAGAGCAGAGAGTTTGGAAGATGCCACCAAGCGAGACTAGAAAGCGAGACAGAAGCAAAACGTTTGAAGGTGTCGCTCAAGCTATCGTTCAGCAATGGGCCTAACCCCAACCCTTTACATAATGGAGAATAGCGATGTTTGAACAAGTGGCAATAGCATTAACCGGAATGGTAGCAATTTGGCTCACACAGCAAAGCCGTGAAGGTTGGAAAAAATATGCCTGTCTGTTTGGTATATGCGGCCAGCCATTCTGGTTTTATTCAGCCTATCAAGCGGAGCAATGGGGAATATTAGTTTTAACCTTTTTCTATACGTATAGCTGGTTACTTGGATTTAAAAACAACTGGCTTAAACCCCTTAACCAATAGCCCCAGCTAACACAGCGGGGCAAACTTTTGTGTCGGATAAAACGATAAATATCATACACAAAGCAATTTGTAGTTAATTGATGATACACAAGGTTTCGATATGAGCAATCTAGCACCCAAAGGCGAACCAATGCCTCAAACACTTGAAGCTTGGCGCGAATGGGGTGATGGTGTAGAAAAGGCAATGCTTAGAGATAAAGCAGCCTATGAAAAAGAAATCGCCAGGCTAAAGAAGAAAGTTAACCAACTTGAGCAAAAGATTAGCTCTCGCTAAACTCAGGCAGCATAGCCAATAGCTCAGGTATGCTAGGCATCGGTAACTCACCAGCCTGCACCTTTGCCATGATCTCATAAGACTTTGCCCACACTAACGAGCGCCATGCTCTTAAGGCTATGCCATGCGCTTGAAAGCTCGGCACCGCAGGCTCATCGGCATACGTAACACCAGTGAAGATATTATCAAAGCCTAGCTCTATTGCTTTATCGTCTAATAGATCAGATTGAATGGCAGTGCTGTAATCAGCCTCAGTCGGTAGAGGGGCGACATACGGTAATATTTCTGCCTCGCCTGCTTCTACTTCGCTCATCATTATAGCTTTACGTCTAGGGCTATTAATTACTGTGCCATTAATCAAAAATGAGTCGTCTTTCTGCATGTAGCTCTTCATATTAAATCTCCGCGTCTAGGGTTAGGTGTACACTAAGAAGCTCGCCCGCAACTGCTGTGGTACATCTGACTAAAACGCTGCTCTGTCCGACTGAAACTATTGCATCCAAATCACCGCTAGTATTTCCAGATATTTTGCCGCTTGCACCTGTCACTGGTGAATAAGCAGTAGCATCACCTGCAATGCGCGAACCTGACGTTAAAGGTATGTTAATAGCTGCATTACCGCTAGAATCCGCATAAGCGCGATATGAACCCGCCAAAACTGCATCTCCAGCATATTCTCCATCTCTGTATGTTTTAAAGAAGTACCATTTACATAACGCCAACATCTCGCCAATTGGCTTTGGATAACTTAACGTTGCTATGCTGCCTTGTTCAATTTTTAAACCTGTAAAGTGGCTACTTTCGTCAATAGTTTCACTTCTTAATATAAAAACGTAAGCAAGATTTGTTGAGTTTGGCGCAGCGCCTATAGTGTGAGTATATTCAAAATATTCCCACGTATTTTGTGCTTGAACCGTATATATATTTGTTACACCTAAATCAACTACGTTGTTTACCTCGTCAGTAATTCCATCTCTAAATTGAAGCGCAAGGCTGACATCATGCGTATGATTTGTCGCTCTAACCCAACCAGAAATGGTTATTGTTTGACCTATATATAAATCTCCTGCGCCACCCTCTCGATCTAATAATATCGCTTGTCTAAGTATTGGTTGTGCACCGTCACTAGCCTCTACAAATGCAGAATTTGTAAACCCTTCTGGTGCGTTTTGCGACAAACTTACAGCACAGTTATTAACTGTATTCCATCTATCCGCTGTGTAGTGATCGCCCAGCCCTGTTGCAAACGTATCGTCACGCTGCCACAATTTCGGCCTAAAATCGCCATTAATAAGCAGGTTTTCACCAACAAAGTTATTAAACCTGCGCCACTCCACTGAGTTATCAGATGGCGCATTATTTAGATTATCAGCCTCATTAGAGTACCAATACGTACCATTGTAGAGAACTACATCACCTAAATCGTATTCTTGAGTTGAGTTCCAATCTGAGCCAAAGAATACCCCTGAGTTACCGCCTACTGGATCACGTAGCTCTATTTGAACATCATTGGCATCTGTGACAATTACACGGTAAGTACCGCTACCCCAAACATCAGGGCATCTACCCTCACCATCTAAAACAACCGGGTTAGCATTAGCGATTGTTTCCGCTGAATCTGAGTAAGTTGTTTTTCTAGTGGTAGAGCTACCTGATTCGTAAAGGTTAACTTTACCGCCAGATAGCGGGTTACCTGCGCTATCGAGAAACTGCTCAAATGCGTTAATTATACGGGCCATTGGGGTTTATCCTTAAGATTGTAAACGTGTAAATGCCTTCCCTGTTAAGGGAATAGATTTAATTGGTGGGGTTATTGAGAGACTTTGAGAAGCTTATCTAGCGCCTTTATAGCGTTTTCTTCATTGATACCCTGAGAGTAATCATAGGCTTTAGCGCCTGCCTTTAACATGCCGCCAAACATTGTTGTCTGACCTAAGCTCTCTGCCTCTCTTGCTAGCTCTTGGCCTGTTTTTCCAGCTTGAGCAACCTGACCTTTAAGAGAGGTGCTTGCGGTAGTTCCTAAAAGCTTATCTATTTCATCAGCAAACATAGCCTGCCTAGCAATATCATCGCTTAGCTTTACGCCATTTTTTCTTAGCACCTTCTCAATATCATCAAGCCCGTCATACATAGTCGCTCTAGACTGAGTGTTGCCAAACAAGCGCCTTAATGAAGTACCTAGAGCCATGCCTGCATTGTCACCGGTAAAGTCTATATTTGTACCTACCGCCTTTTGTATTTTCTTAGATGCTTCAATTGTTTCAGCGTAAATATCATTATGTTTTTTGTAGCTAGGGAACTTAGAATCTAGCGCGCCATCAAGTGACCGCCTAAAGCCTTTCAGTGCTGCCTCAGCATCGCCGCCTAAGCCAGATTTAACCTTTCCATAGCTCACGTTGCGGTCAATTATTCGCTTTAACTCGTGCGCGTCAAAGGCATCTACAAAACCGCCTTTTTTATTCGATAGTCTGCTCATTTGCCGCACTACTTCTTTAATTGCGCCACGATCACCGGGAGCTAAAGAGCTGTTTTTAAAATCTGCCGCTAATAGCCCATCTTTGCCCTTTTTCAAAGACACTCCAAAGCCATCCAAAGAATCGGCCATTTTTATAATAGGATCGCTTAAATCAACACTCTGCCCTTTTAACTTTTCAGCAGCCTTACCTATATTTTTTCCCGCTTTTTTATTGATCGAGGATAACTGGTTAATGCGCTTTAACAGAGACTTACCCGCAGCATCGGCTGGTCTTACTTTACGCTGGAATAAGGCGTCTTTTTTACCGCGCTTATAGATAGAGAGCATCCCGCGCATTATTTTTTTATCTAATGTGCTGCCCGTTTTTAGAGCTGCTACTACATTCTCGCCAATACCTTGCTTTATAACAGCCTCAGCTAATGGGTCGGTCTTTAAAGCACCAAACGCATCTACAGCTTTATCGGCATAATCAGCGTTTTTAGGGTCTTTCGCTATCTGCTGAACAAGCTGTTTATTCTTAGGTGATTGCTTGAACGCTTGCTTTGACATTTTAGCAACATCAATCAATTCATCAGCAGAACCGGCCACTCTTCTAGCAGGCTTAGCAAGCTGAGCTATAGGCGGCACAGGCGCAACAAATTCGCCAACCATCCCAATAGCCTTGCCAACATTTCCATCCACAAAGCCGCCATCGGTCACGCTATCCATGCCTGGTATATCGGCAAGCCTTGCAACGCGCAAATCAGAACCAGTTAGACCAGTTAAGTAGTTAGCAACATCAGCAGGCAAATCAGCTAGGTTTATTATTCCCCGGTTTACGCCAGATGCAAACTCACCCGCAACACCTAAAGCAGTCTCGCCTATGCTCTTCTCAGTGCCGGCAGCGGTCGTAGGAGCTTTAAGTTTAGATAGGTCTTGGCTTTGTACAAATTCAAGTATTTGAGCCTCAGTAGCGCCCTCTGGAACTTCTAGCTTAACAGTGCTGCCATCGGGAGTTTGTATTGTAGCTATAGGCATAATTATTCCACGCTTATGATTTTAAAGCCGCCAGCATTGGCGGGAATAGGCATTATTTCATCGGCAACTACGCTGGTGTCTACGCTCTCAAGTCCATCAAAATCACCAGATAAATCAAAATCTAAAGAGCCTTTTATCTCGTCAAAGGTAAACATATCGTCTGCTTTCTTAGCCGCGCTCATTCCGCGCCTTGCAGACCTTTCAGAGAGTTTTAGCGCTTGCTCTAAGATTCGTCTGTTACCTTCTACAGACTTGCCAAAGCCAGCCTCTAGCACCTCTAATCGCTTCCCTTCATTCTCGGTAAATGCCGCGCCAAATGTTGCTCTTAATTGAGATAAAACAGCCTTGCCCATCGCATTAGATAGCTCAGCCTCATCAGCCCCCTCAACACCAAAGAACCTTTTTGCCGCCAGTGATGCTGATGCCGCCCCGCCTGTTTTGACCATATCCATCAACGCTAATGCTCTGCGCGTGATAATGGTTGCATCTGCTGCGACCACTCCGTTATCAATAAAACCCTGCTGTCTAGCAGATATTGCCTTACCTTCGCCAGACGCCAAAGATTCGGCTCTTTTAACTGCAGCAGCTTGCTCTGGAGTAAGCCTATTTGACGCTCTGCCCTCCATACCTAAAGCGATTCGCGCAGATTGAGACCTAGCTGGATCATCACTATTTAAGTCGGCAAGTAGTGTCTCTCTATTTCTTATTTCAGCCGTTGGCCCCTGTAGTTTCGAGCTATCAACCGCATCAGTAAAAGCTCTCAAACTGTTCATAGCGCCTTGAATGTCACCGCTAGCAACCATGTTCATTACGGCATAAGTCTCACTAGGATCACCGCCACGCGCTAAAATAGAATCTACTCTTTGTTGACCAAAGCGCATAAAATCATCAGGGTTACTCGCTAGCAATCCCTGACCTATTCGCGCATCTCTAATATATTCTTCTACATCTTTAGCGCTGCTCGCTCGGATAGATTCGCCAATGGCATAACCTACCTCTGGATCAAGCTGATTAAGCTCATCAAAAGCCGTCTGATCACCTGAGTAAGCGCGACCAGCCAAAGCATTAACGCGCTTCTTCTTACCTTTC
>TARA_R110002153_G_scaffold14940_3_pt1 | contig 27682 bp, 19 predicted proteins | sample TARA_R110002153 | Tara Oceans TARA_R110002153 (sample SAMEA4398193) | marine metagenome | biome: Polar Biome; feature: [SRF] surface water layer (ENVO:00010504); material: water (ENVO:00002006), including particulate matter (ENVO:01000060) such as... | depth 5 m | reverse complement strand
ATCAGGATCTTGCAATCCGTGCCACTTTGTCAACGGGGTTTAAATCACCCACACCTGGGCAATTATTTAGTGAACGCACCTCACAAGGTTTAGACACTAACACTTTAAATATATTTACCTCAGGGCGTTTTTCGCCAGAAGGCATTGTCGCCAGTGTCATGTCTAAGCGCGATGATATCTCAATTAAGCCTCTTGAAGCAGAAGAGTCAACTAACATCAGTACTGGAGTTGTTTACCGTAATGACAGCGGTTTTCATAGCTCTTTGGATTTCTATCGGGTCGAGGTGGATAATCGCTTAAGTACTTCTGCAACCTATAACGTAACGGATGCGGAGCGAGCAGAGCTTGCTGGATTAAATGTTGTTGGTGGCGAAAGTATTACTCGGGTTAATTTTTTCCAAAATGATTTTAATACCCGTACTACTGGTGTTGATTTAGTTTTAGGTTATGCAACAGACGTGAGTGGTGGCAAGTTATCCCTAACATCGGCCCTTAATCATAATAAAACCGAAGTGCTTAATGGTAGTTTGGTTGACAATGATACAACCCGTAACCGCTTTGAAAACTTATTACCAAAAAACACAGCTAATTTCACCGCAAACTATTCTATGGATATGATCAGTTTGATGGCGAGAGTCAGATACTACGGCCCGTGGACAGATTATTCGGGTAACAGTGACGGTGATGTATTCCAAAATTTCGGTTCTGAAGTTTTTACCGATATTTCAGCTACTTATGATTTGAATGATGACATTACTATAAGTGCAGGTGCTGAAAATATCTTTGATTCTTATCCAGAAGAAGCGACCTATCAGGCTAACCGTGGTTTGATTTATTCACGTCATGCACCTTACGATACTGATGGACGTAACATCTATATCAAAATGGCATTTGAGTTTTAAAACAACAAACCTCCCATAATTGTAAAGCATAAGATCCAGTGAGCTAAAAGCACTGGGTCTTATTAATTATCAGTTTCAGGCTGCGCTTCTTCGTTTGGCCAACGATAACGATTAATTTTTACAATCATGCCAAATAGGGGATGGTCGAAATAATGTACTTGTTTGCTGATCACCCGCCTTAATTGATTAAAATTAGCACTTTGTAAAAAATTCGGTTGTAAAGAGCTAGGTTGTTGCAATTGGTTGTAAGCTATTGCACCTTGATCAGAGCTATTATTTGCTGAGTCCGCTACTGGTTGGGCTTTCTTCGGGTCAAATATAGGTTGTCTAAAATCCAAATTACTATCTATGTGTAAATAGGGCACTCGGCCTATTTTACGCAGATATACCGTTATTCCACCGTCTATTTGCCAGAGTTCTTTGAGTATGGCTGGAGCAGTCTTGATTGTTTGTTGTTCCGTTTCTATATTGGACTGCTCAAAATTGATGGGCGAATCATCTGCTAGTGCAGCATCAATTCGCGCAAATAAGTCATCAGCAACATCTTTTGATCCTGTGCCATTTATTCGTTGAGTCAGTGCTTGTTGCTGTTCAGTGGATAACAATGCTAATTCTTGTTCTGGTATATAAACTTCATGGGATGATGGATCCAAATTAGCAAATAAATCATCGGTATCTTTGATTAAAGGTAAACCATTGGCATCAAACTGATTTGCATAGTTTTTTCCAGCGAATAATCTGATTGTTTGTGAATTTTTTAGGCCAAATTTAACTTGTTGGCGCCAGTTTATATGTAGTATTGGCGAGATATTACGCTGCTTTTTAATCTTTTCGTACAGGTCGTTCATATTCATGGTTGACGAAGGTAGTAAAGATGCGCTGCGCTTTTGATGCCATAGTGTACCGTTAATGATCTCTGGGACGCGTTCTATATGATTTGCCGATTGAGTGCCTGATACTGAGTTTTGCAACACTGAAATTGATGCAAAAGACGGATCAATTTGTTCTGCGTAGGCACAAGGAAACTCGCTAGGAACTTGCCATTCTATAAACTCGACCGCAATCGGTGGTCTAGCTAAATTAGTTTTTGTCGTTAGCGATAGATTAGATGGATTAACATCCTCAGAGTCTACTGTTTGATTTAACTCTTTGTCATTAGAGTGTGTAAATATATCAGTGGTGGCCACTTTATATTCAAAATTTTCTTCTGGCAATACATCAGGATTAACCGCTAAACCCTGATTGTATTGTGTTGATTGTTTGTTCGCCGGTGTTAAAGATGATTGGTTCGGTGCTACTACTGGCAAGGGAAACGCAAAATCATGTTCATATTGTGTTTTTATTGCGTGTTGTTTTGATGCACGGCAATAGGTTAGGCCAGCCCGTAAGTAACTTACATCAGGTTTAATATAGGGCGTAAGCAAATCAAGGACGTCGCTGGTTGGTTGTTCAAGTCGAGATTGTTTGAATTTTTCAGAGATATTGGCAGCCTCTAAATTACGTTCAAATAAAATCACTTCAACGTCAAACCACCACTCTTGCTCTACCGCGTTCGCAGGCTGCGCTAAAACACTGATACTAAGCAGTGCTGAAAGGGCTAGCTTTACAGAAAAAGTACCCTTAACCAGCTGTTTTAGAGGATGAGTTGTCATGTTGTCAGTCATTATGCAGCTCTTAATTGTTGGCTAAACTCGGTTAGCATATTATTAAACAGTTCAAGTCTATCTTTGGCTGATTCAGTAGGCACGTTAAATTTAAGTTTTTGTGGCCCATCTAATTTGTATATTCTTGGTTGTGACTGAATTAATTTAATTATAAAGCCTGGGTCTATTTGTGTTTGTAGGGAGAACTCTACAAATCCACCTTTATTAGTACCTTCTATTTTAGAGATGCCTATTTGTTTGGCTTTTATTTTTAACATTGTCATGTCTAATAAGTTTTTAGCACTTTGTGGCAATAAACCAAATCTGTCTATCAGTTCTATTTGCAACTCATTGACTGCTCTTTCATCTTTGCAGCCCGCCAACTTTTTATACAAAGATAAACGTAGGTTCACATCAGGAATAAAATCTTCTGGGAATAACGCTGGTAAACGTAAATCAATATCAGTTTGTTCTGCAAGTGCGGCTTCCAAAGAGGGTTCTTTACCTTCTTTTAGCGCTTCTACTGCTTGATCCAACATATCCATATATAAGGTAAAACCTATACTAGAAATCTGCCCTGATTGACCGTCTCCGAGTAATTCACCGGCACCACGAATTTCCAAATCATGAGTAGCTAGAGCAAAACCAGCACCTAGCTCTTCTAATGACGAAATAGCATCTAGGCGTTTAGCCGCGTCTTTACTTAGTCGCCTTCTATGTGGCGTGAGTAAATAAGCGTATGCCTGATGATGAGAGCGACCCACACGACCACGCAATTGATGTAATTGTGCTAAACCTAAATGATCAGCTCTATCCATCACTATAGTGTTGGCTGATGGCACATCTATGCCTGTTTCGATAATAGTGGTACACAACAACACGTTAAAACGCTGATGATAAAAATCAGCCATCACTTTTTCAAGTTCACGTTCACGCATTTGGCCATGGCCTATAGCTATACGCGCTTCAGGTACTATTTCAGCAATTTCTTGAGCCGTTTTTTCAATAGTGTCTACTTCGTTATGTAAGAAGTAAACCTGACCACCTCGCAATATTTCACGCATGATGGCTTCGCGTATTAATCCTTTATTACGTTGCTGTACAAAGGTTTTGATCGGTAAACGTTTAGCCGGAGGTGTGGCGATAATAGACAAGTCGCGCATACCACTTAGAGCCATATTTAAGGTACGTGGGATAGGGGTGGCGGTTAAGGTTAGAATGTCTACATCAGAGCGTAGCGCCTTAAACTTTTCTTTCTGGCGCACCCCAAATCGATGTTCTTCGTCGATAATAACTAAACCTAGATCGTTAAACTTAAGACTGTCTTGCAATAAAGTATGAGTACCAACCACTATATCGACTTTACCTTCACCAATAGCCGCTATGGTTAGTTTTGCATCTTTGGCACTGACAAAACGCGATAATACTTCAATCCTGAAGGGACAGTTGACAAAACGTTCTTTGAAATTTTCAAAATGTTGACTGGCAAGTAACGTTGTAGGCACTAATATGGCGACTTGTTTACCCTGATTAGCAGCGATAAAGGCGGCGCGCATAGCAACCTCGGTTTTACCAAAACCTACATCACCACAGACTAATCTATCCATTGCATTGGCTGAGCCCATATCTTGGATCACTGCGTTGATAGCTTTTTGTTGGTCTAGGGTTTCTTCAAAAGGGAAACTATCACTAAAAGATTGGTATTCATCCCATGCTATTTTGAATGCATATCCGGGTTTGGCTGCGCGTCTGGCGTAAACATCTAATAACTGTGCTGCCACATCGCGGACTTTTTCAGCCGCTTTTTTCTTGGCTTTGGCCCAAGTTTCTGTGCCCAAATGATGCAAAGGCGCATGGTCTATATCGCCACCGCTATAACGGCTAATCAAATGCAAAGAGGCTACAGGCACATATAACTTAGCTTGTTTGGCATATTCAATGGCCAAGTATTCTGTGGTAATACCGCCAGCATCTAATGTTTGCAAGCCTAAATAACGACCAACACCATGTTCAAAATGTACTACTGGTTGACCTATCTGTAATTCTGCTAAATTACGAATTATGGCGTTTTCGTCTGTACCTTGGCGCTTATCACGCTTGCGCCTATGGCTGATTTTATGTCCGAGTAATTCGGTTTCAGTTATAAAAGCAATTTTGCTTTTGGGCTCATCAAGTAAAAAACTAAACTCGGCTGCGCCTACTGTGATACCAATAGGTTCGGCACTTTGCATAAAGTCATTAAAACTTTCAAAAACCTTGGGCCTAATCTCGGCTTTGGAGAGTATTTCTAATAAACCTTCACGGCGACCCGCAGACTCGGCGCTAAACAACACTTTAACTTTTTGTTTCTGCCAATCTGCTACATGTTGTTTGAGGGATGTCCATGGCACTTTATTTTGGGGTTGTAATGCAACTTCATCCACTGGCGCAGTAGCAAAGTTATAACTCCCTGTTTTTTCGGTCAGTGCTTGGTTTTGTATTTGTACTCTTGGCCACTCTTTTAAGGCGCCAAACAACTCCTCATAACGCAGAAAAATGTCTGCAGGATGCAATAACGGACGGGCGAGGTTATAACGCAGTTGCTCATATCTATGGTTAATGTCTTTCCAATGATTTTCATGGGCAGTCTGTAAATCACCATGTATTAAAACAGTGGTATCTTGATTAAGGTAATCGAATAAAGTAGCGGTTTTTTCGAAAAATAAAGGTAAGTAATATTCAATACCACCGGGCATCAGACCTTTACCTACTTGGTAATAAATCGATTCTTTGCTGTTATTAGCGTCGAACTTGCTGAGATATTGCTGCCTAAACAACAAACTTGCGTCTTTATCTGTAGGGAATTCTCTGGCAGGTAACAATTTGATTTCAGCAACTTTGTCACCGGAGCGCTGAGTTTCTGGATCAAAGTGCCTAATGGTATCTACTTCATCATCAAATAAATCTATGCGATAAGGATGCTGACTGCCCATAGGGAATAAATCGATGATACTGCCACGAATAGAAAACTCGCTGTGACCCATCACTTGGTTAACATGTAAATATCCAGCTCGCTCTAACCCTGAACGAAAATCATTAATGTCTAATTTTTGATTGACCTTTAATATCAGTAAATATTTACCAATATAATCTACTGGCGCCATACGCATCATTAAGGTATTGATGGGTACTATAAATACTCTGCGTTCGTTTTGGGTCAGTTGATAAAGTGTTTCAAGACGTTGGGAAACAATGTCTTGATGAGGTGAAAAGTTATCGTAGGGCAGGGTTTCCCAATCAGGGAATAGTTGCACATCAACAGCTTGATCCCGCAAAAAATAATCGAGTTCTTTTTCAAGTTTGATCGCGCTAGGTGTATCTGCGGTAACTAATAATATCGGGCCAGTGGCTAGTTTTGTGGCATTGGCTAAGACAAGAGCCGTGCTGCTGCCTTGGAGATTACCCCAATGGCGAATATCATTTTTAGTTTTAAGAGTATTGTTCGGTAAAGGTGGTGAAAAAATACTGTGAGTCATTAATTATTTTCGTTTTAGTTCTTTTTAAGGTTTTCTTGGTTCTTGCGTTTGCGTAATTTAGCAGCTTGCAAATGTAAACTGGCTTTGACCAATAAATCTTGGTCTTCTTCACGGATACGGGTAAAAATCAAGGACACATGGTACGTATCATCTTCAGGCTTACAAGCAATAACTTCAGCAAAACAAAAAATGGCTGAGGCTTCTTCTTTTAGGAATAATTTAAGCTCGATTGTAGCGCCTACTGATAATTCGTTTTCACTCTCAAGTACTACACCCCCTCCACCAAATTTTAATGATTGAAAGGTTTGTTCATGTTTTGTGTGTTGTTGCAAAATAAGAGACATCATCAAATCAATTTTTCGTGATTGATGATTGAGAAAATCAGCTAACTCAACCGCGTGTTCACCTAAGCGGCGTAGTGGTCTTAAGGCTTTAGTATCAATGCCTGATATTTCACTAGCAATTTGGAACTCGTATGGCATATGTTGATGTAAATCATCAATATCAGGCAAAATAAAATCATCTTCTAATAAACGCATATTGACTGGAATATTGTGCTTGATCATGAAAAATTCATCAAATTGTTGATGCTTTTGTTCAAGCGATAAGTTTTGCATTTTCTCTCCCAGTTTTGCTGTGCTTGTTAGATTTACTTCAGGCACGTATTATTCAACATCATTCATCAGTATACCAACAGTTAAACCGTAAATTTTAACTGCTTTGTTGTTATAAGAGTTTCATTTTTATGTTTTACCCACTTTCAGCCTTTATTGGTTTACGTTACGCCAAAGCATCTAAAGGCAGTCACTTTATTGCATTTATCAACTTTTTCTCTGTGGCAGGCATTGCCCTTGGGTTGATGGCATTGATCACCGTTTTGTCAGTAATGAATGGTTTTGAAGGCGAGCTTAAGCTACGTAATTTGGGGATCACTCCCCATGTGTTAGTGCAAAAAAAATCTGACACAGAATTTAGCCCTGATGGGTTTAAGCAGATTGAAGGAGTCATTGGTAGTGCACTGCAGATAGATTCGGAAGGTATAGTTCAATCTGCTACAGGGCTTACAGGGGTAATGTTTCAAGGCATTCAACCAGAGGTCATGCAAGATTTGTCTATTATTGCTGAGAATATGGCGATTGGTCGTTTGAGTGATTTGCATAAAGGTGAATATGGGATCGTCATTGGCCGCGCTCTTTCTATCAAATTGAAGTTACGGCTTGGTGATTCAACCCGTTTGATTTCTTCAGAAAATAGTTATTTTGGGCCTTTTGGGCGGATTTACAGCCAAAGAGTGTTCCACGTTGTTGGGATATTTGATTTAGGTTCAGCATTAGACGATAAAGCCGTGTTTATGCATATTGACGATGCCGCTAGGTTGTTAAGAAGTAAAACTACAAAGTTAGCCCAAACACGTTTATTTTTAGCTGATGCCTTTGATTATAAAAGTGTCGTTCAAACTCTAGAGGCGCAAGGTTATAGCTCCACCAATTGGCGAGACCAGCAAGGTGTGTTATTTGATGCTGTGAAGATGGAGAAGAACATGATGTCATTGATGTTGCTACTGATCATCTCAGTGGCAGCTTTTAACATAGTGTCGGCTTTAGTTATGGTGGTAACCGAAAAACAAGGTGATATCGCTATACTCTTAACCCAAGGCATGACTCGCAATAATATTATGGGTATCTTCCTGTTTAATGGCATTTACAATGGCATTAAAGGCACGGTTATTGGTGTTGCCGCCGGTGTATTGTTAGTGACACAAATTAATAATGTGATCAAATTATTCAATTTTCCAATATATCTAAGTCCAGACGGGCAGGGTGTACCCACCGATTTACAATGGCAACAAGTTGTATTTCTTATTATTACCTCACTTATTTTGTGTTTTCTGGCTAGCCTTTACCCTGCGTATCGAGCGGTCAGGGTTAATCCGGCAGATGCTTTAAAATATGAATAAAGCCAGCTTCGGTATACAATAGGAGGCTAATAGTTATATTTTGGGGCAAGCGCGCTCTAAATTTTTAAGGTTTATCTAATGGAAAAAACGTTTATCACTGCACAACAACTACTTGAAGATTCGTTTCGAGTGGCAGCCCAAGTTTTTGAAAGTGGCTTTCGCCCACATTTTATTATAGGTATTTGGCGTGGCGGCGCACCTATAGGCATAGCTGTGCAAGAATATTTCGATTTTAAAAAAGTAGAAACAGACCATATCGCGGTACGTACCTCTTCTTATTATGGAATTGATCAACAGTCAAAAACCATTAAAGTGCACGGTTTACATTATCTGATTGAAAACGCCAATGCCGAAGACAGCCTACTGATTGTTGATGACGTATTTGATTCAGGCCGCAGTGTCCAAGCCTTGATGAAACAAATTAAGAGTTTGTCTCGTGCGAATATGCCAAAAGATGTGCGCATAGCTTGTCCGTATTACAAACCACAAAATAACAAAACTGATATTGTGCCTGATTATTTTGTGCACGAGAGTGACGAGTGGTTAGTATTTCCTCATGAGATATCAGGTCTAACTCCAGACGAAATTATTAATGGCAAAACAGATTTAAAAAATGTTATGCATTTACTAAAACAAGATTAATCAATTTCTATTTTGGTTTAGTTTCAAATTAAGACAATAAAAGACAGGCGACTGTCTTTTATTTTGTCTAAAGATAACTAGATAATCCTACTCATCAAGCTGAACCTTTGTTGTCAGTTGAGATGCCATCGACTATAGCTGAGATAGCTCAAATACATCAAAGCGAACATTCCCAGAAGATGGCTAAGATGCGTGAAGCTCATAGTGGATTGTTGTTCCCCTCTTAAGATAGTAACGAATTCATACTTGGCGGCCCCCATATTATGTATCCGTCTCGACTTGTATGGGAATATATCGGTTACCGCTAGACAGCTTGGTATGCATAGTAGAACCTTACAGCGCAAACTGTTAAAAAAGCCAACTAGTGCATGAAATGGTAATCGGCTCCAAAATAGCTTATAGAAAGTTGTTTAAATGCTTATACTGATAATATGAATGTATATTAAGGAAAGTAGATGGATCGGCAACAAGCTAGAGAATACCTATTAAGTAAACCTTTTACAGTGGAAACCTTTCCTTTTGGAAAAGACGTGTCTGTATTTAAAGTTAAACATAAAATGTTCGCGACTTTATCCGTGGGTAAAATGGGTAAAGGTGAAAATGAAAGTGATGATATTTGCTGGATGAACCTTAAATGTGATCCTCAAGAAGCGATAATGCTTCGCGATATTTTCCCATCCATTATCCCCGGTTACCATATGAGCAAAGTACACTGGAATACCGTAAAACTTGATGGTTCAGTGCCCCAAGGTGAAATTCAGCGGATGATGGATAACTCTTATATGTTGGTGGTGAGTAAAATGCCCCAAGCAGACCAGCAGTCAATTAAGTTACATCTATAACAATGGATATTATCTGATAGATTTTTAATATTGATCTCAGAACAGTTATATCAATCTCATTAAATAAGAAGTGACATAAAATTATTTTTTGTCACTAAATTTTAGTGTAAAGAAAAATAATAGAAAGTAACTAACAAAGGCAAACCAATAGGGTAGAGCTCCGTCTATTGAATAGAGATAAGTACCTAATAAGGGACCAACTGTAAAGCCTAATGGCCCACATGCACCGGCTACTCCAGCAACCGCGCCTTGCTCATCTGATGAAACAGCAACAGAAACGCCAGCCATGAATCCCGGCCCCGCAAGTCCCATTCCTAGCCCTAGAATACACATTGATATTATATACATAGTCTCAGTTTGGCTTAAGGCCATTATGGCAAAGGCTATCATCATAATAGGCATGGATATTCTAAGTAATACAAAAGGCCTTACATGTAATCTGGGTATAACCAACAATTGCACAAATAGGGCGGCGGCAGCGGAAAACATCAGGCTAATACCAACAATTTTGGCGGTTTGGGTGCCATCAAGGCCCAATACATCTTGAAAGCGAAACGCAATAGTTTGTTGCACAATGGCAAAACCCATAAACAAAAATACCCCAGCGATCACTAGAGGAAAAATTCTTGGATCTGTGTATTTAAGTTTTGCTGGCTTTTTTATGACTTCAGGCTTAGGTAATTCTGGCAAGGCATAGAGTGTTAATACAGCCGCCGCTAGCGTTAAAAACACTGAGAAATATAGCGGTGTAAGTAAGCTAATACTGGCGAGCAATCCACCAATGGCAGGCCCCATAATAGAGCCAATATTTCCCGCAGCACCAATGGCGCCCATTCCTTTAATTCGATCCGCTACAGTGGTTATATCAGCCATGTAGGCGTTTGCTGATGGCGCCACGGCTGCCATTACTATTGCGTTGGCAACACGAGTAACAATTAACAGTATCAGAGCGGTTAACGGAATTAGATACCCTAAGAGCGCCGCTTGAAACACACTAGCAAATAACACAGTGCCAACAGAATAACCAAATAGACCAATTAACAGGATCTTTCTTCTGCCCCAGAAATCACTGGCTCGCCCCCACAATGGACTAACCAGAAACAGCGTTAAGGATGAAGAAGATATAATGGCACCAATTTGCACCTCAACTAGGCCCACTTCTCTTCCGAGCGGGGCTAATATGGCGAACAATACTGTTTGCGCAAATCCCATAGCACCTGCCGCTAATAAAAGTGTGCGTTTGGCTAAGGCATTAGATTGAGGGTGGCTCATAGGTATTGAGAATACGTCATAGGTACAGATGTCTGTTCACAGATCCGGCAGCGAGAACTCCGTAATTCATATTTACTCGTTACTTTAGGCACATAAGCCTCAATGTTTGCTTTGATAGGGGTATTTTCATAGTTGATTTTACTATGGCCAAGATGCCATTTAGTGTAGATCCTAGCGACTAAACACAATTAAACCAATAGTCTTTATTAATAGACACAACTTATCTGAAGTTATTCTATATCCAACAATTGGTTATTAATAAAGTTTAAGTATGTTATTGGATCACAATTGTTGTGTTATTTAACTTGAACTCGGGTTAGTAGGATTAATAGAAGAAAAAATAATACTGTTATCAACCACAGAAGAATAGCTCAAACTAATCCGATCAAGTATATAGTTTTGGTTAAGCCTCCAGGGCTTTTCGCGGCCCTGTTTAGGGATTTTATCTAATGCCCGAAGAATGTACCCAGAATTAAAATCAATAAAAGGAACAGCTTCAATGCCCTTTAGCGGCAATACCGGCTGACAGTATTGATGTTGGTGTTTGTCCATATGATTAATTAGGCGGCATACATATTGACCCACTAAATCTGATTTAAGAGTCCAAGAGGCATTAGTATAACCCATTGAAAAAGCGAAGTTAGGTAAGCCACTTAACATCATGCCTTTATAACAATAACTGTCGGCAACTCTAAATGGTTTGTGGTCAATGCTTAGCTCATAAGAACCGAGTAAATCTAATTTGAGCCCTGTAGCTGTCACAATAATATCGGCATTAAGTTCCTCGCCTGATTGCAACTTAATACCAGTAGCGGTAAATGTATCTATAACTTCAGTGACCACGCTAGCGGAACCACTTTTTATGGCAGTAAATAAGTCACCGTCTGGCACTAAACATGCCCGTTGATCCCAAGGTTGATACTTAGGTTTAAAGTGTTTATCAACTGGGTAATCTTCTCCTAGCTCATCAATTATGCCTTTTCGTATCACTTTTTTGACTGACTCGGGACGTCGTCTAGACATGCTATACATAAACATGCCCTGAAGTATTTTTCTCCAGCGACTCAGACTGTAGGCTAGTTTGGCTGGTAGATAGCGGCGCATAGCATTAGAAAAAACATCTTGTTCAGGTTGCGAAGCAATGTAGGTAGGAGAGCGCTGTAACATAGTCACATGTTTAGCTGTAGCTGCTAAAGCCGGCACAAGGGTAATAGCAGTTGCACCGCTACCTATTACAATGACATTTTTATTTGTGTAATCAATATCTTGCGGCCAGTGTTGTGGGTGAATAATATCACCTTCAAAGCTTTCAACACCTTTAAAATCAGGAGTGTATCCCTCATCGTAGTTGTAATAACCGGCACCAGAAAAAAAGAAACGGCTAATATACTGGCAGCATTCTCCTGTTTGCAGGTTTTGTACTTGAGTATGCCACTTAGCATGAGTGCTATCCCAGTTGGCTGAGATGACTTTATGTTCAAATACTATGTGTTCGTTTATACCATTTTCAGTGGCGGCTTCAGTGATATAAGACTTGATATCGGCGCCTGGTGAAATAGCTTTTGGGGAACGCCAAGGTTTGAAGTTAAAGCCGAATGTAGACATGTCAGAATCAGAACGGATCCCCGGATATCGAAATAGATCCCAAGTACCGCCTAATGCGGCTCGGGCTTCGATAATTGCGTATGATTTATTGGGGCAATGTTTCTGAAGATGGTATGCAGCGCCTATACCAGATATGCCAGCTCCGATAATTAGCACATCTACTTGGTTGGTTTTTATACTCACTTCAGCAATTTCCTTTTATGACAATGTTTTGCGGCAAGACACTATTAGTAGCATATTTATTGCCCAATGCCTTCATCCAATATAGTGACCTTACTGATTGATTTTAATAAACATATAAATGACAAACTTCCATGGCTTTAATCACTAGAGCGAGAAACGTTCTCTCAAAAAGTGTGCAATACCATCTTTGTGATTATGCCCAATTACGGCGCTCGCAGAGTTCTGAACTTCAACTTTTGCATTCTGTGGGGCATAACTTTCATCTGCAAGGGCAAACATACTTAAATCGTTGTCACCATCTCCAAAACAAATAATCTTGCTAGCACCCAATTGCTTTTTCAAATTGGTAACTGCAGCGCCCTTATTAGCGTATCTATGATGAACATCTAACCACCAAAAGTTATTACCCTCTAAAGCTGCCCCAGAATAGGCAACTAAGTTTTTATGGGAATTAAATTCTCGCCACATCTGATGGATAGGTTCAGCAGTGCCAATCATACTAATATTAGTAACCTGACTATTAATGGGTAAGGATCCGACCGGCAATAGTTTAGCTTTGGTGTTAGAAAAGTAATTATTGATGAGTTCATTTTCTACATCGTGACGTGTTTCTGCGTGAAAAATATAGTGATGATTATTATCGATGACATTAACAAAAGGAGTAATTCCTTGTGTAAGGGCAACATCAAAAATAGTTGAAATTTCAGCGTTGTTTAGAAGGTTTTCGAGAGTCAGTTGTTGGGTGTTAGGATCCCATACCGCCACCCCATTATTGAAAATTTGCGGCAATACAAAATCATGACCGTCTACAATTCGTTGGGCTGAAAGCATAGTGCGGCCTGTTGCCAAAGTATAGGCAATATTTTTTTCGCTCAGCAGAGCGAGTGTGTCTTTTGTAAAAGTGGATATTTCAGATGCGTCATTTAATAGAGTGCCATCTAAGTCAAAAATAATAAGATCCATAAAACTTTTTATAACTCAAAATTACGAGCTAAGAGCTAGCTCTAGATTAATGATAAATGTTAACGAATTTAAGTACGAGTAGCACGGGAATTTAGTTTATGTGTGTTAGCTTTACGTGTTTTCTTCTCCGAGATCGCTGTGAACGGAAAAGGGTGGTTTTAAGGCTGCGTAAACAAGCAGCCTTATAAACTTTTATAGAACACACAAGTACGTGAATGCTTGTGGATATATGTTACAAACCAGTATGATACTGACTGACTGTTGAATCAGTTACCATGCTATTTAAACGCTGTTCTACCTGTTGTTCACCGGCTAATAACTGTTCGAATTGGCTAATCAACTCTACTTTGTCAGGTGACGGCTTATCACCGGCGCCAATATTGGTTAAATCAATCATGAAACCATCAAATAAATCAGACAGATCATTGATAACCTGCATATTTAGAAACTGGTCGTTGTTGTAGATACTAGGGTAACCCGCTTTTTGTTTATCTATGGCGAACGATACACCTTTTAAATTAGTGATGCTGGTCGATTTATCACATGACAACATACAGCCATTATCTATTCTTGGTTTTTCACAACCCACACTTTGTTGGAAGAAACACTGGCGGCTGGTCATTAACAAAATCGGATGATAGATACTGTAAAACAATTTAAAGTTTGCAGGGCGGGCAATGTTTTGCATTTGTTGTTTATTCAGTTCATTAGAGATAAACGCACCGCTGCAATCAAACTCTTCCTGCATCGCCATTAACGCATAAGAATTGGTGGTGTTTAAAAATGGACCTGCTATCCATTTAATGCCTAATTGATTGGCCCTGTAAGCGATGCCGGTATTGTTAGTGACAATAAGTGGCGGCATAACTTGCTCTAAAATATTAATCGCCACGTCATAGTCTTTGCCTATTAATACCGCTGGAAACCAAGGGATTAAGCGGGGATTAGCCCTTAGAAAGGTAATGTATTTAGTGCAATCACGTTTATAAGCGTCGGGTAATTTAAAATAAATGTCTGCGCTGGTGGTCTCGGCTAAATAAGCATCCGACTCGTCACTGATCAAAATTGACAGCTCCGCCTGAGTATTTTGACTCTCTTTGGCGTGCCGTGCTAATGGCGGTAATTCAACTGCAGGTATTAACTGCTTTGAATCATTCAGTAAACGTGCAGCTTCATTTTTTAATAAGGTCAGCTCTTTAAATGGGATACTCAGTCCAGTAGACAAGTGACTCATATCCATTTCTTTAAGTACATATTCAGCAGTGGCTAAGGTTCTGAAACGTTTCTCTAAAGTCGCTTGATCTATAGCATTGTGTTCGCTTTGAGTTAACAAACTGGTTGATTGAAGCTCAAAATGTTTGGTAGCGTACAGTGGTAAATTAACTGTTGAAGTCTGCACTTCAGAGGCCGCATTTGTACTCACTGTTAGAGTTAACGGACTGCCTGCTTCACCTGAAAAACTAAGAGTTAAAGGTAATTTATCAATGCTTAAATATTGAATTTTGTCTTTAACCAGATCGTTAATTTCATTTTTTTCTTGGTACAGAGACTGCTCTACTTCTTGTATTTGCACCACTGAAATCAAATTGTTGTCTTTGCCGACAGAGTTTTTGCTACCCGCGTTTTTAGCAAGAGCATGATTTTTTGTGTTGTCACGTGGGTTGTCTATAAACATAGACTGGTTTAAATCACCCCGTAAAAAGGCGTTCGAAAAGTCCCGATTAAACACTTTATACAAGCGTTCGCCATCTTCCAAAAGTTGACCTGTTTTCATAAAACCATCTATCTGTTTACGAAAACTATCCACCACAGTATGTACATAACTGGCACCTTTAATGCGGCCTTCAATTTTAAATGAATGCACACCAGCTTCTATCAAAGCCGGAAGGTCAAAAAAGGCTGAGTTATCTTTGATATTCAGCGGAAAGTTATGCCCAGATTCTGTGGTTTCGTATTCTTCTCTACACGCCTGACTACAACGGCCGCGGTTGCCTGAATTACCTACGCTAGCAGAGGTGGAATAACATAAACCAGAAAACGCCACACAGAGCGAACCGTGTACAAATACTTCTGATAACACATCATGCTCAACACATACCGCGTTAAGGGCGGCTATTTCTCTTAGGTTTAATTCTCTAGAAAAGTTAACCCGTGAAGCACCGAGTTTTTTAAGAAAGCCAATTTGCCCCGCATTGTGGGTAGTCATCTGGGTAGATGCATGAATATCTAAAGTGGGGAAATGATGCTTAATCAGGTTAAACATACCTATGTCTTGCACAATCACACCATCAAGGGTGGTGTTAACCAACTTGCTTAATAACTTAGCCAGGGTGGTAAATTCTCGTTCTAAAATGACAATGTTTAACGTGAGGAAAATTTGGCATTCATATTGGTGAGCAAGCCTGATCACCCCTACAAGTTCATCAAAGGAAATATTAGACGCACGATTACGGGCATTAAAAGTATCTAAACCGCAATACACCGCATCAGCACCAGCAATAATCGCCGCTTTAATGGCATCAACATCACCGCCTGGGGCTAATAGTTCAATTTTATGCTTCATGTAGGTAAGTTATGGCCTGTTAATTTTAAAGCGCGGATTTTACCCGTATATTTAGCGAATGAATATCGCTAGAGTAGATTATTCTATGTATTCATTACAAAGTGCCCAAATAAGCCAGAGAAATAGCGAATAATACAAAATATGCCAGCCCTGATGCCAATACTCTATTCTTTAAGAAATTGCCCCTATGCCATGCGAGCGAGGATAGGCATACATAAAGCCCAACTGCAGATTGATTTAAGAGAAGTGAATCTCAAGCAAAAACCGGCTGACATGCTCGCGGCTTCGGCCAAAGGCACCGTACCTATTTTAGTCTTAGATAACGCACCACAACCCCCAACTATAATTGACGAAAGTCTCGACGTGATGTTGTGGGCGCTAACAAAAAATGACCCTGATAATTTGTTGCACTCCCATGATCAAAACGCCTTACCCAAGATGTTGGATTTGATCAGACAATTTGATGATGAATTTAAAACTTGTTTGAACGCTTATAAAGCTGCTTCACGCTATCGTGAAGATAACGTCACAGAATGTAGGCAGGCCTGCGAGGTGTTTATTCAAGGGCTGGAAAATCGCTTAAACGAAAGTGCTTTTTTAATGTCTGATCAGGAAAGCTTGGCTGATATTGCATTGATGCCGTTTATTCGGCAGTTTGCTAAGGTTGAGCGGCAGTGGTATTTGCAGTCGCCTTATCCGCGGGTTAGGGAGTGGTTGAATTTTTATTTGCAGAGTGGGATGTTTACTAGGGTGATGGCTAAGTTTGATTTTTGGGTTGGTGGTGGGGAGTAGGGGGGCGCTCTTTTTTTATGCGCTAACGCTTACTGCCATCCATGGCTTTTTTCACACAGCATCCTTGCTGAATGACTTACTTTTTGCCTACAGCAGCATAAAGTAAGCAAAAAGTGCCGCTCGCCAAACTATGTTCTTCATCCAATTATTTTTGAGATTTAGCAGGGTGAAACTGGATTCCTTAGAAGCACGGCTTCGCCCAGTTGAACAGCTCGACAAGAAAGTCGAGCTTGGGTGCGGATCATCATGGATGTGTGATTGACCCATTTAAAGTGGATTCCTCAAGTACTATTCGCTCTTCTAAATCTCAGAAATAATTGGTGAACATAAATGCGAGGGGTAAATCAAAAGTATCGGCGTTGCCGACTAAAAGTTAGCTTCGCAATTAATTATCATGGATGTCGTGTTAATATCTCACAATGAAATGATCTCAATTCAAACAAAGTCACGATAAGGTAATTCATGGTCAAACCTAAATACTTATACCACTATACGAGTATAGAGGGATTAGCTCTTATACTGAAATCGCGCCAAATTCGATTCTCAAGGCTCGATCTTCTAGATGACTTAACAGAAGGGCAATCACAGGATAATGTCGATTGGAGAAAATACTATTTTGTAAGTTGTTGGACCTCTGACAATGAAGAGTCAATTCCATTATGGAGCATGTATACACCCCAAATGATGGGGGGCAGGATCAAACTGCCTGTAAACATGTTTAAAACCTATAATATCGATCCATTGGAGCTACCACGAAGTGTTCAAATAGCAGATACAAGTAACGCGCCTCCAGATGCGAAAATTAATATAGTGTCTTTAATGCCTTATGAAAAACTGCATGGCGAAGATTATTTTGTTATGACTAACTGCTTTACGGAAGAAATGTGGCCATCAAAAGTTGAATATACTAATGACAGCACTTTATTAAATCAGACTCTAATTAATTATGATAAGGAATCTGATAAAACCTCTGTAAAATCTTTTGAAATAGGTAAATACAAGAAAAAAGTTTGGTCATTCCAAAATGAATGGCGATTCAAAATATACTGTATTAATGCCGCACCTAAAAGCTTGAGAAGTAATATGTCGGAGGATGAATATACTCAATTAATGTTGAAAGAAACGAGGAATTTTCACAAAGGTATATCTCAACAATATTTCCACATGGAAATTAGTGAATTTGCGTTTGACAGTTTAGAAATTCTGCTCGGGCCAAAAATAGACGCAGCACATAAGATAATTGTTGATTCGTTAGTCAAAAATCACTCCCAAAATGCAAAGGTATTCCAAAGTATGCTTTCGGGACAAATTAGGTAAAACCAAAACCTGCGGAGAATAATCGGGGTCAGGGTAAACCTGCTACAGTTTGACGGACTCTTTAAATACAATAGCTGATTATGACCCGCGAATAAACTTGCCCTTCATACGACATCAGCTATTCCTTTCAAATACAAATTCCATTAGCATAAAAAGTACCAATAAATTTAAGGGCGGAGTCTCGACTTTGTCCAACAAGATGATTATTCGTCACACAATACGTGCTAATTATAGATGCTAATTATAGAGACACCCATCATAAAGAATCCCAAAACGGGAAGTAACAGAAATTAACAGGACAGCCACGATAATTTTTTATTCTAAGTCTAACTGCTCTTGTTAATTCCAATCTCTGGTGGCTCCGCCACTGCAGTTTCCGCCTTTAAAGTTTCAGCTAAAAATGGCTTATTCTTGGGGCAAATGCATTAGGTTAGTCAATTACACATCCGTGATGATCGGCACCCAAGCTCGACTTCCTTGTCGAGCTGTTCAACTGGGCGAAGCGGTGCTTCTAATGATTCCAGTTTCACCCCAAGAATAAGCCATTTTTAGCGGTTAAAAACTTTAGCAGCGAGCGGTCTTTCTTGGTTACTTCTTTTGGCTGTTGACCATATTTAAGGGATAAATATGGAACAGCTTTAGCTGGCCTGAAAGGTAAAGAACAATTAACAGGACAGGCACGATAATTTTTTATTCTAAAACCTAACCGCTCTTGTTAATTCCAATCTCTGGTGGCTCCGCCAAATTACAGAGACACCCATAGTAAAACAAGTGCAAATAGGAAGAGTGTTCACGCAAAATTTAAATTAGCTCTGTGGCACTTACTCTTCTAATTGGCCTTAATCTCAAACACATAAGCTGCCCCTGATTCATTTCCATTGTCATCATTACCGGTTGCGCCGATCAGCGCTGTGTTGTTGGACAGTGCAACGCTCCAACCAAATACATCACCGGGGGCGCCGTCTTCAGCGGTTAAGGTGGTTTGGTGGCTCCATACGCCAGCGGTTCGTGAAAATATATAGGCTGAACCGGAGTTGGCTCCTTTATCATCTTGATGCATAGCGCTAATTAAAGCGGTGTCACCAGAAATTGCTACGCTGCGACCAAATCTGTCATCTGCGGCACCATCTGGTGCGGTAAGTTTTGCCTGTTGCTGCCAAGTGGTGCCCGTACGGACAAATACGTAGGCTGAACCCGCGTCAACGCCCATTATTTCGTCATCATCTCTGCGAGCAGATATTAAAGCCGTGTTGCCAGACAGTGCGACTCTTACGCCAAATAAGTCTGTTTCTGCTGCGTCCGACGCCATAAGTTTTGCTTGCTGACTCCAGCTTGTTCCAGAGCGACTGAAGACATATACGGCACCGGCATTAATTGCCTTTTCATCATGCAAGTCCGCTCCAATTACAATGGTATCGTTGGCAAGCGCCACACTAATACCAAATACGTCGCCTGCTGCGCCGTCTGGTGCAGTCAGTTTTGCCTGTTGCCTCCATGTTGTGCCCTGGCGATTAAATACGTAAACCGAACCGGAGTCTTTGCCCATATCATCGTCACGGGGAGCGCCAATAACGATTGTGTCGTCAGACACCGCAATGGCTTGACCGAATGCATCGCCCTTTGCCCCGTCGTTGGCGAGGAGTGTTAACTGCTCATTCCAAATTGAACCTGAACGTTTAAAAATATACGCGGCGCCCGAATCTTCGCCATTTTTATAATGACGACTGGCGCCAAGCACGGCAGTTTCTTGAAACAGCGCTACGTTACCTCCCAGCGTGTCACTGGCGGCACCTTCTTTTGCCGAATTACAGAGACACCCATCGTAAAATAAGTGCAAATAGGAAGCTTAGATTCTAATTGGCCTTAATCTCACAACTTAACTAGACACAACTTAACTAGACACCCACTTTAAGAAAGTAGCAAAAACACTGCATTGTTCTAAACTATAAAGTATTCAAACAACCAAGGATGGTCTGTTATGCCCCAGCCACGTAAATCTCAAATCAGTTTAATCGACACCCCTTATTACCATTGTGTTTCTCGTTGTGTTCGTCGTTCCTTTTTGTGCGGTGAAGATAAGTTTACCGGGCAAAGTTACGAACATCGTCGTGGTTGGGTAGAAGAGCGATTATTGTTTTTGTCTTCAGTGTTTGCCATTGATATATGTGCTTATGCAGTCATGAGTAATCATACCCATGTGGTGGTTTGTGTGGATAAAGACATAGCTGAGAGTTGGTCAATGAAAGAAGTCATTAGGCGTTGGCATCAGCTATATCAAGGCACACTGTTAAGTCAAAAGTACCAAAGAGAGGATAGCCTCAGTAAAAGTGAGTTGATGAGCTTAGAAGAAACCGTGACTATTTACCGTCAACGTTTGTATGACATTAGCTGGCTCATGCGTAACCTCAATGAGCATATTGCCCGTGAAGCCAACAAAGAAGATAACTGCACAGGCAGGTTCTGGGAAGGGCGATTCAAATCTCAAGCGTTGTTAGATGAAAGTGCGGTGTTAGCTTGTATGGCTTATGTCGACTTAAATCCGATTAGAGCTAAGATGGACACTACGCCTGAAACGTCAAAACACACCAGTATTCAAACTCGTATTCACTCACTCATTAAAGGCGAACAACCGCAAAAACTCATGCGTTTTGTAGGCAATCACCGACAAAACATGCTTAAAGGTATCGCCTATAGCCTTATTGATTACTGTGAACTAGTGGATTGCACTGGTAGGTGTATTCGAGAGGATAAAGCGGGGCACATCGAGCATCACCACAGTCCAATCTTAGCGCGACTCGGTATTGATTCAGAGCAATGGTTAACGCTTACGACAGAGTTCGAACAACACTTCCATACAGCGGTAGGAAGCGAACATATGTTACAACAATTCAAACACCACACAGACCATCAACGAATACGAGGGATGGCAAAGGCTAGAGTGTTATTGCACCGCGCCTGAATCATTACCATCACATTTTTGAAAAGCCTTCTGCATAGGATGCGCTCAACCGCGTTGCCTGTAATTTGAGTTTGGTTACGCGTTTAACCGTTTTTAACGCATCTCACCCCTAAAATTGAAGTTTCCTAGCTTTAAAATCAAAGAGTCCAAATAACAGCTGGGTTTTATACTTGTTGATTACATTGCGATTGGTTAGTTTATTACTTTGGGTGTCTAGCTAAACGGTCTATTACATTGCGATTGGTTAGTTTATTACTTTGGGTGTCTAGCTAAACGTTGTCTAGCTAAACGCTTTAAAAGACCCGCAGGCTCCTTAATATAAATTTACTTGCTAGCGCTATATACGCCTTAGCAGCTTTATGTCTCTGGTATTTCTACATCACTATTTGTTTTGGGAGAGGGAGTACGCAAACGTTCGTAGTAATTTTTTAAAAAATCTGTATCCGTCTTTTTTACAATAGGATCAGCAATCTCGTATAGTCCGCTTCCTTGCCAGCCGATTGCATTTTCGTTCCACCAATTTTTGGCAAAGCTTGAGCCAAAATAAAACGGGGCAGAATTGCTAATGTGGTTTATGACACGCGTTCGACTAACTAGACCTTCTTGCTCCATCATTAATAATCGCTCAAAAGGCATAGTAGCCGCAGCTAAAATTCCGTCCATGGTTTTTAATTCTGCATTGCTTAAGGTTTCAGGAGAGTAGACAGATTTTGCCCAAATTTCTGCTATTACAGGGTCGCTTATTCGCAACTCTAATGTTGCTTGCGCTTCTGCTCTTTCGGTTTCGAGTGAAACACGTGTTAGCGCAGCGTTTTGTTGTACCTCTATGATCAAAATTATCAAGCCGAGCACTACGCCTAAGTTTGCACCTAGCGCTATCCAGCGATTTATATTTTTCCAGCGATTTCCCGACTTGTTTTCCATATCATCCCTTAATCATGTCGTCATTTATGTGGTTTATGTTAGCAACATTTATCTGGTTTATGATAGCGAATTATAGAGACTCCGATAAAGGGGTCGTATTCCTTAAAATGCAGAAAAGACCAAAATTACAGAGACACCCATCGTAAAACAAGTGCAAATAGGAAGAGTGTTCACCTAAAATTTCAATAAGCTCTGTGGCACTTACTCTTCTAATTGGCCTTAATCTCAAACATATAAGCTGCCCCTGATTCATTCCCCTTGTCATCATTACCAGTAGCGCCGATTAGCGCTGTGTTGTTGGACAGTGCAACGCTGAAACCAAATACATCACCGGGGGCGCCGTCTTCAGCGGTTAAGTTGGTTTGGTGGCTCCATATTCCAGCGGTTCGAGAAAATATGTAGGCTGAACCTGAGTTGGCTCCTTTATCATCTTGGTGCATAGCGCTAATCAATGCAGTGTCACCAGAGATTGCTACGCTGCGACCAAACCTGTCATCTGATGCACCATCTGGTGCAGTCAGTTTTGCCTGTTGCTGCCAAGTTGTGCCCGTGCGGACAAATACATAGGCAGAACCCGCGTCAACACCCATTATTTCGTCGTCATCTCTGCGAGCAGATATCAAAGCGGTGTCGCCAGACAGTGCGACTCGCACCCCAAATAAGTCTGTTTCTGCTGCATCCGCCGCCACAAGTTTTGCTTGTTGACGCCAGCTTGTGCCAGAGCGAGTGAAAACATATACAGCACCGGCATTAGTCGCTTTTTCATCATGCAAGTCAGCTCCAATTAAAATGGTATCGTTGGCAAGCGCCACACTAATACCAAATACATCGCCTGCTGCGCCGTCTGGTGCCGTCAGTTTTGCCTGTTGACTCCATGTTGTGCCCTTGCGAGTAAATACGTAAACCGAACCTGAGTCTTTGCCCTTATCATCGTCACGGGGAGCGCCAATAACGATTGTGTTGTCTGATATCGCAATGGCTTGACCGAATGCATCGCCTTTTGCCCCGTCGTTGGCTAGCAGTATTGAATGCTCACTCCAGATTGAACCTGTACGTTTAAAAATATAAGCGGCGCCCGAATCTTCGCCATTGTTATCATGACGACTGGCACCAAGCACGGCCGTTTCTTGAAACAGCGCTACGTTACCTCCCAGCGTGTCACTGGCGGCACCTTCTTTTGCGGTCAGTTCAGCTTGCTGTAGCCAACCGTTTTTTGTGCGAGTGAAAACATAGGCCGAGCCTGAATCAATACCCGCAATTTCATCATCAGATTTAAATGCACCCACTAATGCTATGTCGTTGGAGATAGCCAAGCTAAAACCAAAAAAGTCCTCAGCGGCACCATCAAAGGCCACAAGCTTTTGTTGTGACAATTTGGTTTGTGCATTTGCCATAAAGCATAAAGAAATAAGCAGGCAGGTAAAAAGGATTGCCCAGTGCTTTTGATTTGAACGCAGATTAAATGTGTTAAGCATTGTGTAGGCCTTAATTAATGATACGCAGCGTTATTTTAAGTGACATGTTTACTTGTCCATTCATGCTCTCATTAAAGAAGTGGTTAACAAATCTTAATGCGTTAGAACGAATGTCTAATCGGACAAGTTGAAGGTTAGTGCTTAGGGCTTGTTTGTGAATTATCGCACTTCTGCGCAACACCTTTTAAAGTTAATTCGACTCCAAAGTTATCTTGGTAGCTACCGGCAGCAATATTATCGGCATTTATTTCAGACAGAGATTTAGCAAGTGGTCGTAGTTTTTCACATTCGGTATTACGCCATAACTCGTTTGATAAGCGCACCACAAAAATCTTTTCCAACATCAACAGCTGTTTTCCCTTGCGTTCAATCTGTTCAATAATTGGTGCCGCAGCGCGTAATTGATCACGAGCGGCCTCCATATCAAATGCGGGACCAATGGCGAATAGAATGCGGGCGTTTAATGTTTTTTGATCTATCTGATCGATAGGTCCAAGTTGGCTAACATCGACCGCGTTAGCTACCCTAATTGCGTGATCGGTACGCCCCTGAACCAACAGTGCTTCGGCGAGCGCGTTTAAATCATACCGTCCTAACATGTTGGGTTGCATTGTCCATGCACTGTAAACCGTGTCAGTTAACCGTGCCATAAGGCCGCGTTTTGCTTCGATAATCGCAAAGGCCGCATTGCCACTGCCCACTGTTTGTAGTTGGTAAATCTCGGAGTTAATATCCTGTAATTTGTCTAGGCGTTCGATTGCGAGGTTTTTTTGCTCTAAATCACGGTTTTCCTGAGCACTCAAAAACTCCTTGTCAAAGGCTTGATAAGCAACCATAACGGCTACAGGCAAACCTATGATATAAATCAAATCTCGCAAAGTAGCCAGGACTAGGAGTTTCCTCCACCAAGGTTTAGGTGGGGCCGGGCTGAAATGTTCGGCGAGAAGCTCAAGCTGCGCTTCCGCTCTCACAATTCGAGTTTCTAAATCGCCTTTAGTCATGTCTATGCCACGCCAAATCTATATTTTCGTAACTTTACTATGGCTATTTCCTGATATAAGTACAAATAAAAATAACTTTGTACTTATCTAGAAACCCAGTGCGCCGAGATACGAATTAACAGGACAACCAAGATTGTTCTTAAATTATAGATGACCTGCGGGCGAACAAAATAATGCCCGGTATCACCCTCCATTCAGACAACAATGGTTTGTTTTCCAACTCCGAAAAGTGTTGGAATGACACCGGGAAACTAGTCAAAGGCGCGCTCGATATTAAATGCCTGTTTGTTCTTAAACATGACTTATGAGTGATCCCGTCGATTTTCAAACATTGAGTTCTCTCCCTAAAGTATCAAATTAACTTACGTAAGAAATTACAGTGAAGAATATTTTTTAGAGTGATGATCAATTAATTTGTTGGGTTAGGTTTTTTGGACAAAACAATTAACAGGTCATCTATATTAAATATCACTAATTTATTCTAAGTGTCTGATTAAATTAAATTAATTTATTTTGTTGTTTGCTGAGTCAGCAACCTTTGATTGGTTATAACATCGTTTTTATTTATTTGAATTTGCTTTAGTGAGGGTAGGACACACACTGGTATCCAGCTGTGAATAAGTTAATATTTTAAAAACTAAACCTTTGGATTTCCCAATATTGCTCTGCAAATACCATTTAAAAGGGTGATGTAAACTGGGTGTTCAATATAGGTCTGAGATCAAAATATTAAAATAATGATAGGGGAGAGACTTTTTGGAATTACAGGATAAAATTGTTGTCATCACTGGTGCTGGGAGTGGTATTGGTCGAGCATTAGCCGTGCGCTTTCATGCACAAGGTGCTAAGAAAATTATTGCTGTGGATATTAATCTAAGCAACGCTCAAGACACGGCCAACATGGTGAATGGTATTGCTATGATGGCGGACGTGGCTAAAGAAGATGATATCTCCCGAGTAATTGAAGAAACGGAAACCAATATAGGCGCCATTGATCTATTTTGCTCCAATGCCGGTGTTGCTTTAGGAGAAAACATCGATTCCGCTAATTCTGAATGGCAGGCATCTTGGGATATTAATGTTATGTCTCATGTCTATGCTGCGCGCCACTTAGTGCCGCGTATGGCCGCAAGGGGAGGTGGTTATTTATTAAATACCGCATCTGCTGCTGGTTTGCTTAACCAGATTGGTGGCGCCGCGTATGGTGTAACTAAACATGCAGCCGTTGGTTTTGGTGAGTGGTTGGCTATTCACCATAAACATGAGGGAATTAAGGTGTCGATGCTGTGCCCTCAGGCCGTAAAAACTCCGATGACAGCCGTTGAAAATGACGCCACTGCAGCTGCTGCGAGTAATGGCATGATCGAACCAGAAGAGCTTGCTGAATGTGTTGTTGAAGAACTTCGCAAGGAGAGTTTTTTGATTTTACCTCACCCTATAGTGCTGGAGTATATGCGCAATAAAACCAGTAATTACGATCGTTGGATTGGCGGTATGAATAAACTTATGCGTCATATTATGGGTATCGGTAAATAAACAAGTCGTGTGAATGAGTACTGAGATACGTGAAATTAACGATGCTTAAAAGCGTTATGCACCATCATATTCTATAGGTAGTCGTTCAATATAAATTTAAGTAAGTGACAGAATAAAGGAGTTAAAATGAGCTTTTCATCTAATGTATTAAGTATCGAAAAACAGGGGCAGGTCGGCATAGTTTGGTTAGACCGAGAAGCCAAATTCAATGCGCTGTCTACAGAATTATGGTCAGCCATTCCCCACGCCCTTGACGCCCTGTGTGAAGACGGCGAGATAGGAGCGATAATTCTCGCAGGACGCGGCAAACACTTCTGCGCTGGTATCGACCTAGTTGAAGACGGCCTAAGCGCACATAAAAATGCTAAGGCCCGCTCCAAAGCTGAAGCCAATATTCAACAGTTAGCCAATACTCAAAAATTTCAGGCTGCCATAACGGCTATAGCTGATTGTGCAGTGCCCGTTGTGGCGGTAGTGCAGGGCTTCTGTCTTGGGGCGGGTGTCGATCTGATTACCGCTTGTGATATTAGAATAGCCAGTGCATGTTCTGTATTTAGCGTACGTGAAACACGACTGGGTCTGGTAGCTGATGTGGGTACCTTGCAGCGATTACCTAAGATACTGAATGCGGGTCATGTTGCCGAGTTAGCTTATACGGGTAAAGATATTAAAGCCGACCGCGCGGAGAAAATTGGGTTGGTCAATGATGTTTATGAATCAGCCGAAGCTACTATGGCTGCTGGTGTGGCCCTTGCCAATGAAATCGCCGCTAATTCACCTATGGCAGTGCGTGGTACCAAGTTTATTCTGCGTAAGTCTGAAGACATGACCGACGATCAAAGCTTACTGTTGAACGGTATGTTCACTATGATGACGAGTTTACAGTCGAATGATTTACAAGAAGGGATAAAGGCATTTGCTGAACGCCGAGCGCCCAAATTTACAGGTAGCTAAATAACTAACCGAGTGACAGATGAAAATGACCAGCGGATCAGCTGTTGTCAACAGTGCGATAAAAGTCGGATCGCTTTTTAACAAACATTACAGTTTGTGTACCCTATAGAGTGTCCCGGCTTTTATTCGCTAATATGTTTTTCCATTGGTTACGATTTATCAAGCCGATTTATCAAGCCACCCATAGCCGATTTATCAAGCCACCCATAACAATTTGACTAAATATGAAGACGAGCTAGGCTTTGATTAGGAAATAAATCAAAGGATTGATGTCATGCCCCAGCCACGTAGTAGTCAAATTTGTTTATCGGATACCCCATTTTATCATTGTGTTTCCCGCTGTGTACGGCGTTCTTTTTTGTGCGGTGTGGATAGTTATTCAGGCCAGAGTTATGAACATCGTCGGGGGTGGGTTGAAGAGCGGTTGTTGTTTTTATCTTCAATATTTGCCATTGATATATGTGCTTATGCTGTGATGAGTAATCACGTGCATGTGGTGTTACATGTGGATGTGCAACAAGTAATAGCTTGGACAGATAGTGAAGTGGTTGAACGCTGGCACCGCTTACATAAAGGCACATTACTCACGCAAATGTTTGTCAGAGGAGACACGTTAAGCCAAGGTGAAAAGCTAACT
>TARA_R110002153_G_scaffold104852_1_pt1 | contig 28032 bp, 25 predicted proteins | sample TARA_R110002153 | Tara Oceans TARA_R110002153 (sample SAMEA4398193) | marine metagenome | biome: Polar Biome; feature: [SRF] surface water layer (ENVO:00010504); material: water (ENVO:00002006), including particulate matter (ENVO:01000060) such as... | depth 5 m | reverse complement strand
ATGGCCAACCCCAAGCGTGCCCTCAAGGAGATGGAGCGCCTGGAGTGCGAGGCGAGCCTATTCGCTTTCGTCAAGGCAGCATGGCCCAACCTGCACCCTGGTGAGGAGATGATCGGAGGCTGGTCGATGGAGACCATCTGCTCCCACCTGGAGGCTGTATCCCGAGGCGATATCACCCGCCTCCTGGTGAACGTGCCACCTGGTTTCGCCAAGAGCCTGCTGGTCAATGTCTTCTGGCCTGCATGGGAGTGGGGTCCCAAGGGATGCGCCCACTACAAGTACATCTCTGCCTCCTACGAGAAAGGCCTGCCCATTCGGGATATGATGCTCTGCCGTGACCTCCTCAAGAGCGAATGGTTCCAAAGCCATTGGCCGATCGAGTTCAAGAGCGACCAGGATGGAAAAGAACACTATGCGAACACTGGACGTGGTTGGCGTTTTGCAGCTTCTGTTGGTGCTGGTCTTACTGGTCGTCGTGGTCATCGTTTCATCATTGACGACCCTCACAGTGTGGGCCTGGCAGAGAGCAATGCTGAGCGTGCGACTGCTCGTTTCTGGTTCTCCGAAACCACGCCGACTCGTTTCGTGGATCAAGCTCGTCCTGTCTATGTGATCATCATGCAGAGGCTGCACGAGCAGGACATCTCTGGCTTGGTTATCAACAAGCTGGCAGCTGCCCAGGGATGGACCCATCTGGTCATCCCCATGGAGGCTGAGCCGAAGCACAAGAGCTGGACGACCGTACCGTCCACGTTCGGTGAGCCAGCGCGCATGAGGCGCATCAAGGAGGACGGTGAGCCTCTGCCGTACTACGTTCCTGACGAGGTGGAGGGGCAGCTGATGTACCCTCAGGATCCAAGGACAGAGGAGGGCGAGCTCGCATGGCCCGAGCGGTTCAACGAGAACACAGTCAACGACCTGAAGCTCCAGTTCCGCGCAGAGGGAGGCAGCTATGCCGAGGCTGCTCAGCTCCAGCAGCGACCCGTTCCTCGCGGAGGAGGGATGTTCAACAAGGACGACTTCCTGTTCCTTGATACTGAGCCCCATTGTATCCAGTGGTGCAGAGGCTATGACCTTGCTGCTACTGACAAGCAGACTGCTGCCTGGACAGTGGGCGTCAAGGTGGGCAAGACCAGCGATGGGCGAATCGTCCTGGCCGATGTAGATCGGTATCGTAAGGAGGCGGGTGGCGTTGAGCAGGCAATCCTTTCTTGTGCCCACCGAGATGGCATGGCAATCCCAATCTCTATCCCTCAAGATCCGGGACAAGCTGGCAAGAGCCAGGTCCGTGCATTCGCTGCACTGCTCTCTGGATTCAACTGTAGATTCTCTCCTGAAACAGGATCCAAAGAGAATCGTGCTATTCCCTTGGCGGCACAGGTCGAAGCAGGTAACGTATTCCTCGTTCGTGGTGCGTGGAACGATGCGTTCCTCGCCGAAGCAGGACTCTTTCCGAACTCCGAGTACAAAGACCAGATAGACGCAGCATCACGCGCATACGACTATCTATTGCAGAACGCTGGCCCGAAACTGGCACTTACACCCGGACGGATCGTTCAATACTGATGAGCAACAAACGCAATCGCAACCGAGTCCAAAAGGCTCAGGTTCTAGATCCATCTGTCAGGGGAGACAATCCCGCCAAGGCAGCACCCTTCCAATCGGTGGGTGCTCCAGGCACAGCCGTCTACGGAGGGTATGTCCTACAGAAGGAGAAGGACCAATCCCTCCAAGGCTCGGAACGATACCGCACGTACAGCGAGATGCTGGCCAACGTGTCGATCGTGGCAGCTGGAGTTCGCTACTTCGCGAACCTCGTCGCCAAGGCTGAGTGGACAGTCGAGCCTGCTGACGAGAGCGCAGCTGCTCAGGAGGTGGCCGATAAAGTCAAGGACATGATGGATAACATGACCACCCCATGGCACAGGGTTGTCCGTCGTGGAGCCATGTACTGCATGTGGGGATTCAGCGTCCAGGAGTGGACTGCCAAGAAGAACGACGATGGCAGCATCGGCTTCATGGACATCGAGCCTCGTGCCCAGATGACCATCGAGCGCTGGGACCTGGACACGTCCGGTACGGTATTGGGCTTCGTCCAAACCAACCCTCAAACACACGAGGAGGTCTACCTGCCTCGAGGCAAATGCCTCTACCTCGTCGACGACACGCTCAACGACAGCCCCGAGGGGTTGGGCCTCTTCCGGCACGTGATCAAAGCAGCCAAGAAGCTGCAGCGATATGAGCTGCTTGAGGCATGGGGATTCGAAACGGATCTTCGTGGAATCCCGGTTGCCCGTGGTCCGTTCACCCAGCTCGAGCAGATGGTCACAGCTGGCCAGCTCACCGAAGCCCAAGCCAACGCGCTCAAGGCTCCCATGCTGGAGTTCATCAGCTCGCACAACAAGACGCCGGAGATGGGGATGCTGCTGGACAGCATGACCTACCAGACCAGCGACGAACGAGCTACTCCCAGTCCTGTCAGGCAGTGGGATGTCGAGCTCCTCCAGGGTTCTCCGGGTACAGCTGCCGAGGTAGCTGCAGCCATCGAGAGGCTCAACAGGGAGATCGCTCGTGTGCTTGGTGTGGAGCAGCTGCTCCTGGGCGGCGATTCGGCTGGCTCATATGCACTCAGCAAGGACAAGAGCCAGCAGTTCGGCCTCATCGTGGACAGCTGCCTGAAGGAGCTCAAGGAAACCTACGAAAAGGATTTCCTCAAGCCGCTCTGGGCACTCAATGGCTGGGACGAAGATCTCATGCCCACCTTCTCCATCGAGAAGATCCAGTATCGGGATATCACCGAAGTCACGGATGCTCTCGAATCTCTCGCGCGTGCGGGTGCTCCGCTCATGCCTGACGATCCTGCGATCAATGCTCTCCGGACAATCCTCGGTGTGCCCGATGCTCCGGAGATGGACGACATGGATCTCGCTCTTGCCCAGCAGGCGCTCCTCTCTCCCGACGCGCCAACTACTCCCGAGGAAGAGGAAGCCGCTATGGCCCCCAAGGAGAAGGAAGCAACCAAGCTCTTGTCCCGCCTCATGAAGCGCCTCTTCAACTAGAATATGAAAGTCCTCACGATCCTTCTGCTGTCCATTGGGTCCGCAGCATTCATGTCCCAAAGCTCTTCCCTCAGGGAGGAAGCTGCTTCTGCCATGCAGGCCCACGAGCAGGCAATCGAGAACCAAGCGAAGCAGGAGGCTGAGCTGGCCGAGCTCGCCACTTCCGCTCGCGCGCAGGCGGGTGTCGTGCGGGATTCGCGCATCGCTACTCAGCTCGCTGCCGACGAAGCAGCTGCTGCACTGGAAGCATATCTCGACTGGCTGAACACACCTCCCCCAGTGGACGGACGTCCAGGTGAGGACCTCGATTGGGCAATTCGCAAGAGGCCCACTGCGGACCAGTATGACTGGCTGGTAGAGGGTGGCGCATTCCAGAGCCAACGCGGCCTGGGGACGCTCACGTCGGGCTTCGGTGACGCATACAGACTGAGCCGTGCATCGGGAGATACCAACATCGTATTCGCGATCTCTGGTGCTGCTGGTGTCGCTCGTGTCGGTGGAACCTGGAACCAAACGGGAAACGCTGCTCTGGCATATCCCGGCGACGATAAAGCATCTGCCACCTTCATTGGGCTCACGGATACCTCCAGCTTGACGCTGGCCTTCGGTAGTCACAGCCCGCAGGTTATGCGGACTGGCGACGTGATGGCATTTGATCTCGGCCTGCGAGGCGAGAACGACTCGTTCGCGATCCGTGCCAATGGGGGCAGCGACCACGTCCAGCTCGAAGGCTGCTGGTTCCTCAACGCACCCGGTCGCCCATACGAGCATGTCAGCTACAAGTCCGGCATCCATATCGACAAGTGGGACACCCTGGTTATCAAGGACCACCAGTGGCGAGGCGAAACCCCTGGGAGCCCAGGGATCAAGTTCGCAGAGCATCCCATCGCATACCTGAAGAGCGGAAGGACCAGCACGCTCATCCAGGGTTGCGACATGTACGGAGGCAACCGGACGGGTTTCCAGAAGAGGCCCGATGCGGAGAACCAGGTACTGCCCACGGACCGCCTCATGGTGCGGAACAACTACTGCGTGAACTATGGAGATAACCACCTGATCGGCGACGGCGGTGCGGTCTACACTGTCTGGTGCTCCAGCGCAGCAACGTACATCTACGATAACACAGCAGACAACTTCCGGTTCCAGGCTCTGGTAATCTCGGGACAGGATCCCTCCCTGAATTTCCCGTTCCTCCCATCTGGTAATCAACACAACGAAGTACATGTTTCGGGTAATCGGTTCACGCCTGGACCGCTCACCGAACGTAGTACTGCGAGCATCTCCTCGTGCGACCGCGTGCATCTGTGGGGCGACAATACGTTTGTTGGTCCCGTGATTCTCGATGCGGAATGGAACTACAATCGCAATGGCACCCTGAATGGTGCGACCACGATTCACGCAGAAGTTGTACCTTCCTGGTCTTTGTTCAAGTACGATATCGCCTTGGGCCAGCAGCGTGCCTTTACCCAAGCGGAGATTGAAGCTCTCCTCAGCAACTAATCAATCATGGCCGTCATCGACACAGTCACTATCGGAACTGACAGCTGGAGCGTCTACGCTCTGGTCTTGACAGAAGCCATCGCCAATACCGACTCGTTCTGGGCCGGACGCCTTGGTGCGGAATCCACTGCATGGGCAGCGGCAACTGCCAACGAGAAGATCCAGGCTGTCGTCACGGCTGCTGACTGGATGGACAGGGCATTGATCTTCACTGGGACGAAGACGGTGGCCACGCAGGATCGCGCTTGGCCTCGGGACAATGCGGCGAACAGCTGCGACGATACAACGGTTGCCAGTGGTACCACACCTGACGCCATCTTCGACGCCCAATCTTGGCTGGCAGGATCCGTCCTCGTCAGTACAGCTGCTGCAGCTGCAGCCACTCAAGGCTCGAATATCAAGAGCGCCAAAGCGGGTTCCGCAGAGGTGGTGTTCTTCAAGCCCACGCTCGGAACTGGGGCTGACGTTCGTCTGCCTCAGGTCGCCCACGACTACACCAAATGCTTCACGCAGAGCGCAGCCAATATCTCGGGGCCCACGATTACGGGAACCGGGACTGCTTCGTCCTTCTGCGCTAACGACTTCGGCCTCGACAGTGGTCTCTCCTGATGGGCAATCCCCTCTTCGGCGTTGACATCTCGGGGCTCATCCGGGATAATATCGGTCCTGGTGTCAACGACGCCATCCTGATCAAAGTCACAGCTGGCACGCGCACGGCAGGTAACCTCGCTGCTGGTACCCAACCGACCTCTGCCTCCTACTCCTGTAAGGGGTTCGTGGACACGTTGGATCGGAATCGGATAGACGCCTCTCTAGTTGAGGACGCGGACGCCAGCATCGCGCTTGTGGGAGACTCAATCGCAAGCTCGCAAGTACCCAAGCCTGGAGATCGTATCACCATCCTCGGTACGACCTACAACATCCTGAGCGTTGAAGTCGATCCGGCTCTTGCTCTCTACACCTGCATCAGTAAGACCGAATAACATGCCTAATTTTCAAAAATTCCGTGAGCCCGTCATGGCTCCTTCGTTCCAGCTCACCGACGGCACCGTGCTGGTCGGTGGCAGTCGCTCCGTTCGCCGTCGTGGATACGCCTGTCGCAGTCCAGCGTCTGCGCATCACGCTTGACGCATACCAGTTCGACATCCTGGCCACGGCGGACTTCGCATCGGTCAAGCTCGCCGAGTTGGGCAGTCGCTACATCAGCCTGGGCGTCCAGTCGGAGCTTGACTTCGTCAAGGACAACACTGGCGTCCTGACCACGGCTGCGCTAGATGTCGCCATGTCGTCCGCTGCTGCCTCGTCGGCCAACTTCAGTTCGGTCTTCGCCAACGCTGATGTGATGACCAAGATCGACATCAACGGCACGGGCGACCACCTGGATCGAGCCTTCAACTCGTTCACCGCGCTGTCGGGTACGACGGTCACGGGATATCCCAAGGCGACCATCAACACTGGGCTCTACCTGAACATCCAGACCAGTATCCTCGCTGATGGCTTCGTCACGCTGACTGGTTGGATCGACGTCTACTACATCGACCTTGGTGTCGCTGCCTGATGGATGAAATCGTAGATCCTTGGCAGCGTCTTGAGGCACTTGTTGGTGCCCAAGAGCCAGCCTTCTCCGCTGGCTTCCAGCTGCTCATCAGCCAGATGAAGAGCGAGCTCGACCTCAACGAGATTGCAGAGCTGCTTTCCCGTGGGCAGCTCGAAGAGGCGTTCACCCAGGTACTCCGGCGTGCGCCCAATGTGGGTAATCTGTATGTGAACTCTTTCGTGGAAGCAGCCAAGGATACAGCGAAGTTCCTGAATACGAACCTGAAGGAAATCGTCATCGACTTCGATACGACAAACCCGTTCTCCCAGTCGGTCATGCGCGAGGAGAAGCTCAGGATGATACGGGAGTTCACCGCCAAGCAACGCGCTGCAACGCGCGAGGCGCTCCTCAATGGAATCGAAAATGGAGCTAGTCCCCGTGCGCAGGCGCGTGCCTTCCGGGACTCCATCGGCCTCACAGAGAACCAGGTGAAGGCTGTGAACAACTACCGCAAGGGGTTGGAGCAGGGAGACCGCAAGGTCCTCGATCGTGCGCTCCGGGACAAGCGTTTCGACGGCACCGTGCGCAGGGCCTTCGACAGCGGCAAGCCGCTCACCAAGGACCAGATGAACAAGATGGTACAGCGGTACGAGGAACGCTACATCAAGTACCGTGCGGACGTCATTGCTAGGACTGAGAGCCTCCGCTCGGTCCACCAGGGTAACCACAACATGTACCAGCAGGCCATTGAATCGGGAGACCTCGATCCGAACAACCTGCAGAACGAATGGAACACTAGCCTGCGCGAGAACGTTCGTGATAGCCATCAGGCTATGCATGGGCAAAAGCGTCCGTTCAACGAACCGTTTGTATCCGGCGATGGCAACCAAGCATTGTTCCCTGGCTCCTTCGGTGTTGCATCTGAAGACATCCAATGTGCATGTAATGTAGGCACCCGGATTACCAAGATCACAGCACCTGCTGGTTTCTCTATCGAGATCATCTAGTTTTTCCCGCGAATAAGTATTGCGCGAGACCACCATTACCGTATCATCATAACCTCAAGTCACCCATGACACAGCAGTTACAAGCCACACAGATCCTCAAAGTTGACGAAAGCCTCGGGCTCGTCTTCGGCTTTGCTATGGTCTGTAAGGAGAATGGAGAAATCCATATTGACCTTCAAGGTGACGACATCCCGGAGAACGAGATGTTGAAATCTGCGGTAGGTTTTGCGAAGTCCGAGCGCGTTGCCAAAGAGATGCACCAGGGTGAATCAGTTGGAGACGTCACGTTCATCTTCCCGCTGACGACTGAGATCGCAGCCTCGCTGGACATCGTCACCAAGCGTACTGGGCTCCTTATCGCAATGCGCCCCGACTCTCCCGAAGTCCTCCGCAAATTCGCTGATGGCGAATACACGGGCTTCTCTATCGGCGGCCAAGCCGTGCACGAGGAAATCTAGATGATCGACAAAGACGGCAAGATTGTACGCACCACGATGAAGGATATCCGTCTCGACGAGATCTCCGCCGTGGATCGTCCCGCACAGCCGGGTGCTCTCATGAGTATCATGAAGCGTGCACCCAGCAAGGACGAAGAAGAAGACTCCATGGAATCTGAAGATGAGGGTGATGACTCCACCAGTAAGAAGCCCAAGGCAAAGACGAAAAAGGTTGAAGACGGTGCGCCCGACACTGCTGATACCTCCAAATCCAATTCGGGCGATTCACACGCCGATCCTGTCGGCAACGTTCCCAACGAGGCTGTAATGACCGAGAAGAACGAAAAGACCGTCGACGAAATCGCGATGGTCGCCAAGCAGCTTGAAGAGGTCACGAAGCGCGCAGAGCGTGCCGAACTGGTTTCCGAGCTGAACGATGCCCAGCGTGGCATCTTCAAGTCCCTTGAAGGCGAGGCAGCTTCTAGCTTCCTGGCCCTCTCTCCTGAAGCACGCCAAGCCGAAGTTGCGAAAGCTGCTGAAGCAAACGCTGTCGTCTATACCGACGCGGCTGGTGCTGAGTATCGCAAGAGCGACGACGCTCGTCTTGTCGACATGGCCAAGGCTTTCGACAAAGAGAAGCTGAAGCGCGAAGAAGCTGACGAGAAGGCCAAGAAAGGCAACCTCGAGAAGCGTGCCCAAGAGCTGTCGTTCCTGCCTGGTACCGTCGACGTTCGCATGTCGATCCTGAAGGGTATTGATGCTCTTCCTGTCGCCGAGCAGGGTCCTGCTCTTGAAGCTCTGTCTGCGCAAAACGCCGACATGGCCAAAGCCTTCGAGCGTGCCGGAACCTCCCTGGTCCCGACCACGAGCGATCCGCTCCAGTCAATCGCGAAAAGTCTTCGCGTTGCAAACCCGTCCCTCTCAGAGCACGAGGCTATGGCCAAGGCTCTGGAAACTCCCGAGGGCGAAGCTGCATATGCTAAGTCCCTCGGCCTTTGATCTCAAGGAGAAATTGAATCATGGCTACTTCAGAAGGCGTCAAGCTTATCTCGGGCATCGCGGGTTCGGCAATCGTTGTCTACCGTCTTGTCACTCTCGCTGCGGATGGGTCTTACGACCACACCGGAGCTGATGGCGCACCTGATGGTGTCGCGGCCGAAACCGTCGCCACTGTCGGTAAGGTGTTCCCCCTTGCTCTCCCCAACGGCTCCATCGTCAAGATGGAAGCTGGTGGTGTCGTCACCGCTGGTGGCAAGCTCGAGGCTATGGCCGACGGCAAAGTGCAAAACTATGCGGGTGGCGTTGGCGCCTCCTTCGTGGGCAAAGCTCTCACCGCAGGCGTTGATGGTCAAATCATCTCCGTCCTCTTCACGGTCGATCTCGACCAAGTCGCCTGATCGCTAGATCGGAATAACAAAGGAACACAGAAATGCCTTTCAACCAACCGTCGCGGTCTGACGTTCACGTCGATGGCCCACTCACCAGCGTCTCGCTTGCTTTCATCCAAAGCACGGACGCATTCGTCGCCGATCGCGCATTCCCGCGCATGGGCGTTGCGAAGCAGACCGACTCGTACTTCACCTACGATCGTGGCTACTTCAACCGTGCTGAGATGCAAAAGCGAGCACCTGCCACCGAAAGTGCAGGCGCGAACTACAGCATCTCGACCGACAGCTACGGCTGCGATGTGTGGGCTCTTCACCGGGATATCGCGGACCAAGTCCGTGCCAACGCTGATTCGCCCATCTCGCTTGACCGCGAAGCTGCTCTTCTGCTCTCTGGGCAGGCGCTGCTCCGTAAGGAAACTGAGTGGGCTTCGGCTCACTTTGTGACTGGGATCTGGACGACCGAGCGCGCAGGCGTTGCGGCCACCCCGACGGGTACGCAGTTCCTTCGCTGGGACGACGCTGCTTCTACGCCGATCGAGGACGTCCGTGGTGGCGTCCGTGCCGTGCACCAATCTACGGGTTTCCGCCCGAACAAGATGGTCGTCGGCCGTATCGTGTACGATTCGCTTCTGGACCACCCCGACATCGTCGGGCGTCTTGACCGTGGCCAGACCTCGGGTACGGCTATGGTCATGCGGGAAAACCTTGCAGCTCTCTTCGAGATGCAAGAAGTCCTCGTCATGGACGCGATCCAGAACACCGCGCTGGAGGGCCTCACGAATGCCCACAGCTACATCGGTGGCAAGCACGCTGTTCTGCTCTACACCCCAGCTTCGCCTGGGCTTATGGTGCCGTCCGCTGGTTACACGTTCACGTGGACGGGTCTCCTTGGTGGTGGTGCTCTTGGTAGCCGGATCTCGCGCATGCGCATGGACCCGCTGAAGGCCGACCGCATCGAAATCGAGATGGCCTTCGACCAGAAGCTTGTCTCCGCCGATCTTGGTGCGTTCTTCCTGAACGCTGTCAGCTGATCGAAGAGCTGGGCCTCATGTCTTACCTGTGACATGGGGCCTGGCCTCTCCTCCCACCCCACCCCCACGACGGAATAGAACAATGAGTACGATGCGACACTGGAAACAACGGTTTGATCCGACGGCCAAGATGGTCTTCCGCAAGAGGCGGAGGTTCGCTTTGGGCAAGGACGGATACATGAGTCCAGGTGATCCGGTCACCGACGAGATCGTTGCTGCTCTTGGACGCCATCGCCTCAAGATGTGGTGGGAAGCTGGCTATATCGAGCTGGCCGAGTACGAAGCTCCGAAGCCGCATGCCCTGCAGCTCGAGGAGCAGCACGCCATCGGCAATTGTCTGGATGGCCCTGAGCTCCCGGCTGAGGCTATCGTCCACACAGGGGGAGGTTGGTACGACGTAACCTTCCCGGACGGCTCCACGGAGCGCGTGCACGGCAAGAAGAGAGCTGAGAAGCTGCTGGGGCGGACGGACTAATGGCCACCCTGCGCGTCGTCATTGGTGCTCTTGAGAACGTTGCAGAGCAGGTCATCAAGGCCATCGCTCTGGACATCGTTGCGAACCTACGACGCGCACCATCGGAAGGTGGTACTCCGGTGGATACGGGTTGGGCCCGAGCCAACTGGCAACCCCGAATCGGCACCCCTGCTACGGAAGTGGTTGGCACTAACCAAGCAGTGGGCGCTGCCCAAGCTGCGCAGGAAGCCGGACTCGGCGCTCTGCTAGTCTATAAGATCGCAGCCGGATCCGTCTACATTACGAACAACGTTGAGTACATTACGCGACTCAACGAAGGCTCGTCTGGGCAAGCTCCCAAGGGTTTCGTGCAGCGTGCCATCCAGGAAGCTGTCAATAACATCAGGACTCTCGTATGACATCAGTCACATACTCTGAGGCCAGAGAGGCTATCTACCAGCGATGGGCCGATAATGCTCCGTTGCCGGACTGGACGTTGGCCAACGAGAAATACACTGCGCCCAATGACACAGCATGGGCTCGCATCACAGTCAATCACGAAAACGGAGAGCAAGACTCTCTCGGACGGATTGGCCAAAGGAAATTCCTGCGTCGGGGCAGGGTACTTATCCAATTGTTTGGCCAGGTTGATAATGGCTTGCAGGACCTCGACGTTCTTGCCATTGCAGCCCGAGCAATCTTTGAAGGAACAACCTTTGCAGGTATCTCTTTCATAGGTGCCGACATTCGCGAATCGGGGCAAGATGGCGAATGGTATCAGATTCTCATAGATGCCCCTTTCGACTACCAGGAAACCAAGTAACCTAGGAGCCTACCATGGCACGTTCACTAACCAACAATGCCGCAATTGCGGTCGCGATCGAAGCAACGATCGGTACGCTCCCGGCGACTCCTCTCTGGATCGACCTGGAGCCCAACACCCTCGGCGCTTATGGCGCTGAGATCTCCACAACTCCTCGTAATCCAATCTCGAATACGCGTCAGGCTCGGAAGGGTTCTGTCACAGACAAGGATTCGAGTGTCGAGTGGGAAGGGGACCTCACTAAGCATCACGTCAACACCTTCATCGAAGGTTTCGTGTTTGCCCAACGAGCGAACAGTACCGTCCACGAACGCATCCAAGCGGGAGCGGACTACGAGAACCTGAATGCGGTCAACGGCACCAGCGCGTTCGCTCACGATGCGATCACCACGGCCATCCCGGCAGGTACGCTGGTCTTCACCCGAGGCTTTGCTACGGCTGCGAACAACGCTCTTTGGGAAGTAGGTGCCTCGAGTACTACGATCCTGACGATCTGCACGGCTGCTCCGACGACTGAGACGCCTGCCACCACCACGGGTGCACGGCTCGACGTTTGCGGGTTCCGCCTGACTGACGCCACCTGGGACGACACTGCGAAGGCTGTGGGATCTTCCGCCGTGGACCTCACGACGCTTGGCCTTTCGGCTGGTGCGATGATCCGCGTGGGCTCGAGCGCGAACGCGCTCACGGGTGGGCAGATTGTTGGTCGAGTTGTCTCGGTCACTGCTGCTCTCATCACGCTGGACAAGGTTGAGAACCTTGGCGCCTCCACCCTCAACGGTGGCGGCAACGTGACGGCGAACGATGCGGACCTGCTTTATGGTCCGTACATCCGGAACGTGTCTGTCTCGGATACGGACTTCATCGAACGCTCCTTTCAGTTCGAGCTGACGTACAACAACCTCCAGGAGCCGGACGGAACTGGCGACGAGTACGAGTACGCTATCGGCAACCTCTGCAACGAGCTGACGCTGAACCTGCCTGGCCAGGACAAAGGTACGATGAGCTTCGGCTTTATCGGTACCAACTCGGACAACATTACCACCACCCGCAAGGGTAACGTGGCGAATGCTGTGGTGCCTGTCCAAACTGGCGCGTTCAACACGAGCTCGGACTTCGCCAGGCTCAACCTGTGGACGACCGCAGAAGCTGACCTGGGTACATGCTTCAAGACGCTGACGCTGACGTTGGGTAACGAAGTGAGCCCGGAGAAGTGCCTCGGAACCCTCGGCGCATTGTTCATGAACACGGGCAACTTTACTGTCGCCCTGGATGCGGAGTTGCTCTTCACGGACAGTGACCTGGCCCAAGCCATTATCGATAACGAGACCGTCACCTTCGATGTTCTCATGCAAAACGACGATGGTGCTATCGCGCTGGACATCCCAAGCCTTACACTTGGCGGTGGCGCAAGGTCTTTCCCGGTGAACGAATCTATCAAGATCTCGGTCACTGGTTCTGCCTTCCAAGACGCAACCCTCGGGACGAGTATCGGGATCACGGAATTCCCATACTTCCCAACGGTCGCCTGATCTAGAGGGGTGGTGGGCTTTGTCCACTGCCCCATCCCCTCACCCCCAAACCCCTCAATCCAATGACTGACTTCAGCCACCTCAACTCACTTCGCATCAAGGACGATGCGACTCAGCCTTTCACGTTCTACCGCATCGGCGGAGAGCCCACCCTTGATTGCCGTCCCGCTCATGAGAGCAACCGGGAGTTCTTCAACGCTGCGCTGAAAGCCAGCAAGAAGGCGTCTCGCCGAACGAACAGTCGCAAGGGAGCGATGCCCACGCAGGAGACCATTGAAGCTGCACGGAAGGAGGACATCCACCTCTTCGCGCTCTGCGTCGTAACGGGTTGGTCCGGTGTCCTGGACAGCAAAGGAAACGAGGTCGAGTTCTCCCGTGAAAACGTCGAGGCTTTCCTCTCCGCAATCCCGCCGGACATGTTCACCGAGCTCCGTGCTTTCTGCCTCGACATCGACAACTACCGTGACGTTGAAGAGATGGATGTCGAGGAGTTCGAGGAGCTGTCGGGAAACTGACACGACGGCTGCTCTGGGAGTTGGACTATGACGGAAAGCGTCATGCCGTTGAGCAGCACTACCGTCTGAAGAGAACTCTCCCAAAAGGGTTGCAGGATATGGTTGATGAAGAACCCTACCTGCTTCCCATTGAAACCTACTACTTGTCCGCATACTGGAATCTCTCCTCGGAGCGAAACGGGTCTAATTCTATTCCATGGTCCAAGATTGTGGAATATGGCGAGCGTTCTGGGCTAGACTCTACTATGATCAGTGTGTTGGTAACATTGATCCGTAAGCTGGAATTCGACCACAATAAGTGGGTGAATGGTGAGCGGACACGCAAGGAGATGGTAGACCGTCCGTCTCCCGCACAACGTGCCAAGGCTATGAGCAACAAACGTGGTTGAGTTTACCATCAATGTCAAGATCGATCCGTCTCGGGCCAAAACTGGCTCGAAGGCTGTTCGTAAGGAACTCGATCGAACGGAGAAGAAAGCCAACGCATTGGGAGGCGCTCTCCGCAGGGCACTTGCTGTAATCGGCGCTGGCGTTCTGATCCGGAACGCCACCAAGACCCTGGCCAGCTTCAGTCAGGAGATGTCCACCGTGGGCGCTATTGCCCAGGCGACGGGTGCGGAGTTCGCAACGCTCGAGGAGAAGGCAATCTCCTTGGGCACCAACACCCGGTTCTCCGCGACCCAAGCTGCCGAAGGTATGACCTTCCTGGCACGTGCTGGCTTCAACACTGGACAGGTGCTGGGGACGATCGAAGGAACGCTGCAGCTCGCGCAGGCGGGTGCGCTGGGCCTGGGCGAAGCGGCCGACATTACGTCGAACGTCCTCAAGGGTATGCGCCTCGAGGTTTCAGATACAGCCGAGGTCGTGGACGTCCTGGCATTCGCCGCGAACAACTCCAACACCACGGTCAGCCAGCTCGGGCAGGCGCTCAAGTTCGTCGCGCCCATCGCCGCTGGTTTGGGCGTGAGTGTCCAGGATACCACCGCTGCGATCGCCACCCTCTCCGACGCTGGCCTCCAGGCATCTACTGCTGGTACAGGCCTCCGGACAATCCTGGCCAGGCTCGAGCAAGGTGGTCCAGCACTCCAGGCTGCACTCGCAGGTACAGGTGTCAGTATCGACGATGTCAAGGTCTCCTCCGTAGGCTTGACCACGGCGCTGGAGAACATCGGCAGGGCTGGTATCGATACGGGTACTGCGCTCCAGGTCTTTGGTCAGCGAGGCGGTCCTGCGTTCGAGGTGCTGCGGACAGCGGGTCCCGACGTCGCCAAGTTCTCCGAGAAGCTCGACGAAGCAGGCGGTACAGCCAAAAGGGTTGCCGACGCGATGGACGATAACCTCAACGGTGCCATCCTGGCAACGAAGAGCGCGTTCGAAGGCTTGATTCTGAGGCTCGGCCAGAACGGTGCGCAGGGTGCGCTCCGTGGATTCTTTGATACGCTCGCGAGCGTACTCCGAGGCGCTGCCGATAACATCGACGATTTCATCCGGGCTCTGGAAGGACTGGCGTTTGTGCTGGCCACTACGCTCGCGCGGAAGGCAATCCCTGCCGTCATTGCTCAACTCAAAGCTCTGGGCATCGCCATTGCTACGAACCCGATCGGGGCACTCGCCACGGCACTCACGCTCGCAGTTGGTGCGGCCATCGCCTTCCGGGAAGAGCTTACTCTTACTGAGGACAGCGCCACAACGCTCGGCGATGTACTCGGTGCGATGTTCGATCAAGCTAAGAAGCTGTTTGACGATCTGTCTCCGCTGATCAGTAGCCTCGCAGATACGATCAACGATACCCTTGGCGGTGCGTTTGATGGATTCAAGCTCGACCTCCAGACGGTGCTCCTGGGCATCGGGGTGTTCGTTGATACTGCCCTCGGCATTCTACTCGGATTTGGCAACTCTGCGGTTGCTCTCTTCAGTGGAATTGGTCCAGCTATCGGCTCGGGTTTCTTCGTCATTGTCAATGGCGTTATCAACCTGATCGAAGGCGCCACCGACCGCACCCGTGCGTTCTTCAATGCGGTGGGTACCACGGCGAAGATCCTCGGTGGGCAGATGGTCCTGTTCTTCAGCGAGCTCAACCTCGCGCTTTCCCAGCTGGCTCAGGGCAATATCGAAGCAGCTGCTTCCCAGGCCCAGCAGGCTTCGGACCAGCTCAAGAACCAGCTCGCAGGAATCGGAAGTACCTTCTCCAGTAGCTTCACCGCAGAGCTCCGACAGCTAGAAGGCACCCGCCTGCTCGACGAGCTCGGCAACCCCTTCAAGGGCAAGGGAGAAGAGCTTGGTAAAGACTTGTCCGATGGGTTCATGGAAGGCCTGGAGTTCTCCGGAGCTACGGACTTCATCCTGGCTTCGCTGGATACGGCCAACGCCCAACGCGCGCAAGCGGATGCTGCGGCCAACCTGGCTGCTGCCCAAGCGGCTGCGAACGAAGCGGTCACTGCAGGGCTCCCACCGCTGGAGGACCTCAGCGAAAAGACGGAGATGGCTGCGGTCTCCACAGAGGTCCTCAACCGTTCGATGGGCGAAGGCCTGCGCGACGGGCTCAGGAGTGCAGTACAAGGTATCACAGACGTCGGAGGGGCAGCTGAGACGCTGCTCGTAAATGGTTTCGGAAACGCTGAGGATGCGCTGGTGGACTTCATTACCACTGGCGAAGCTGACTTCGGCGCGTTCGTCGACAGCCTGATCTCCGACATCGCCAGGCTCCTGGTCAAGCAAGCTCTGCTTGGTGTTATCGGTGGGGCAGGCGCTCCGGGTGGTGGCGCTGGTTTGCTCGGAAGTCTCTTCGGTGGGGCGCGTGCTTCCGGTGGTCCCGTCAATCCCAATCAGGCTTTCCTCGTCGGCGAGGAAGGTCCCGAGTTGTTCGTTCCCCCAGGCGCTGGCAATATCAAAACTGCATCCCAAACCGCTGGTGCCGCAGGTGGGCAAGGGGCTCCGGCAGCTGCCGCTCCTGCTCCTGTGAACGTCACGGTTGTGAACTCATCCTCACCGGAAGACACGATCAATGCCATGGGTAGTGCCCAAGGTACGCAATTGATTATGAACGCCATCACCCAAAATGCTACGGTACTCAAGAACGCTCTTCAATAATGGTATTCAATAGCGGAACAGGAATCACTGACCATATCGACATGCTGGATAAGCTCGTCGAGGTTATCACAGCCAGAGCACTAACTGCGGTCGCGATTGACGGCGGAGGAACTGGGCATGCCATCGGCGATGTTATTGGCATTGCATCCGCAGGCTCTACGTCTACAATCGTGGCACAGCTGGAAGTGACTTCGGTTGCTACGGGAGTCATTGATGGCATCCGCGTCTACCGAGGAGGTGCGTACTCCGTTGACCCCACCGACGTTCTGACGAATGCCCAATCCTCGACGACAGGTTCGGGAACCGGAGCTACGTTTGTTCTGACGTTCTCAGCTGCTGCGTGGAGCGTCAATCGCCGGACCAAGCAGGCTTCCACGGCTGCGATTGGAACGGCTGGTACAGGCTACACTGTGGGCGATGTACTGACCGTCGCAGGTGGTGTTCAGGGTCCTGTTGGCGTTGATGCCACCTTCACGGTTGCGACGATCACCGGAGGCGGAGGAACGGGTCCGGTTGGTACCGTCGCCGTGGCCACGGTGGGCAACTTCGAGGAAGTCCCCGCGAACGATGTAGCTGTTACTGGAGGTACAGGAAGCGGCTGCGAACTGACAGTTACCTGGGTCACCGCCACCAAGGCGGAGAACGACGAGCAGGTATGTATGCTCGAGGGATCTGGGCTCGCGGGTGCGGACGAGATTCATGTAATCATCCGCCCATACACGATCGCCTCGGGTGTGGATGATGCATACAACTGGCAGCTCCTGGGCGCTACTGGGTACAATGCTCTACTGCCCATCCATCAGCAGACTGGAGTGGACGCTACCCAGATCAACACAGGATCCGGAATACTTCCCGCGAGCGACGTTGGTTCATATCTTGTCCTCAAGGACAACGATGCCAACCCGGATATCTCCTGGTGGATCAACCACAACGGAAGGCGCATCATCCTGGTCTGTAAGGTCGAAGGCTCAGGTACGACCTTCTACATGTCAGCCTACATGGGATTCCTCAACCAGGCGGCGACGGACACCGAGTATCCCTATCCGCTCTGGATCTGTGGTACGACGAACGACAGGGACCGCATGTGGACGGACAGTACCAACCTGACAGGCGGTATTGTTGAGGTCATCGGATTCGGAACAAGTGACCCTGCAGGTCCCGGATACATCCGCAAGCCTGACGGTACGTGGCGATCCCACGTCGCCGAGGCAAGTAACAGCGGAAGCGTCCGCAACGTCGAGTCTGAGTGGGGCATCTGGCCGTTCTTCAATGCGGGCAATGTAGGGGGATCTGAGCAGGTTGTATCTCTGTCGTCCGACTGCGACTGGACCGGAGGTACTCACGACATCATCCCTTCTACCGGAGTACCTGGTACGGAGAACATCCTGTTCAAGCCCACGCCAGGTACAGGGAGCGATTACTACTGGATGGTTGCTCCGCTGGTGGCAGAGCAGCAGACAGGCACGTTCCTCACTACAGGCTTCCACATTCGCGGAGAGATTGACGGAGTCTATTGGTTCTCCCGAGGCAATAACGGAATCGTCAGCGAAGACCGTTTCGTTGTTACCACCAAACGCTACACCATCTTCCAGAACGGAAATCGCACACAGAACTGGTCCTACTTTGCAATGGACGAAGACTAATGGCTTATCAAACAGGAAGCGCCACAGACCTCGGCGATCTACTCACCAAGCTTGACACCTTCATGGTGGCAAACGGTTGGACCCAAGACGACTTCGACGACGGCGCAACCGACGCTGCTCAGGGGTTCGCTCAATGGAACAAAGGTAACGTCCATGTCGGGGTCAAGTGGGTGGCCAACGCACCTGGCAACATGTCGATCCACCAGGCGCTTGGCAATGCTGGGGCAGTGTTTCCGGGTGCCCACACCGACGACTCGGGTAACGGTTACAACGCTGCCTTCGGGGCCGACGTGAACCTCGACGACGAGCGTTGCGTGAACGACATTGGCGACGGTCCGTTCTTCAGCTATCACTTCTTTGAGCAGGACTCCGGACCAGCATACGTGCACGTGGTTGTGGAAATCGAGTCCGAAACCTTTCGCCACTTTGGCTGGGGGACGCTGGAGAAATTCAACGACTGGACGGGTGGCGAATACTGCTATGGGCACTTCGCAGATGAAGGGGTGAACAGCTCGGCTGTGGACACGGCGGCGAACGTTCCCTTTGACGGGGTCGCAACGTCTACCAGCCCACTCCGCGCAACCACGATTCATGTCGAAGGATTTGCCCACCAGGGTGCCTCCGAGAAGTGGATGCTCCACCTTGGCGGAGCTACTGTCGACAGTGCGAGCTTCAACGACACCGCAGGTAACGCCAAGCGTGTAACCTTCGGCGGCAATCGCGGTGGTCCCATGGCCTTCCCGATGGGGCAGCATCGAGCGGACATCAGCACTGGACATATTCCGCTCTATCCGTGGACGATCATGGCCAGAGACTTCACATCTCAGTTCGCATACCTGCTGGGTAACGTCCCTGATGTTCGCGGCATCGACATCTTCAACTTCGCTCCAGGGCAAGAAGTTACGATCGGCTCGGACGTCTGGATCGTATTCCCGCAAGTCCGTAGGACTGAGGACAATATCGTCGGCCGAACGTACTACGCAGGCACGGCATACAAGAAGGTCACCGCGTGACAGATTACGTCGGGGAGCAATCGCAGCAGCTGCTCAGCTACTTCGTCGGTACGGACGGGAGCGCAACCAAAGCCTACGGTCGGGATGTCCCCACCCTCGTACTAGACGACCAGTGGCCTACGGTTCCTACAGACTTCCTCTTCGGCCTGACTGCGGGTCCAGGGAAGACCAACTTCGTAGTGGGCAATGCGTTCATCGGCATCTTCGACGACCAGTCCGTCGGTAGGGATTTCTATGACAACTTCCATGTCATCCCAAGGTCTTTCGACTTCGGCAATATCCTCTCCACCCAGACAGCTCCTCTGCTGGTATTCTCCGGATACCGCACGGAGTTCCGCACCTGGTCCAGCTTCACGAACAACGCAGGCGCAGGCACCGAACTGGTGGGCATCCCGACGCTACCTGCTGCGATGAATCCGATGGCCGGATATGCCATGACCCTGGAGGTCAGCACGTCGGGCAACCCTTCGGTCGACGACGACCTTGGCTTCGTCTTCGACTTCGGTGGCAGCGCGATCAACGTGCCCATAGTACTGAACCGGATTGTGCTGTTCCCAGTACGTCCTGAAATCCCGTACACGGAACGCTTGTCCTTCAAGACTGACCTTATGGGTACGGAGTCGGGGAAGGAGCAGAGGGTCCGCCTGAGGAAGAACCCGAGGCAGTTCTTCAGCTGGAAAGTTCGAGCGGACGACGGTACGCTCGACAAGGGCAAGCTCGACACGCTTATGTTCGACTGGCAGTCCCGGACCTGGGGAGTACCCATCTGGCATGAGGCTACGTTCCTCACCGTGGCAGCTGCTGCAACTGCACTGACGATCAACGTGGACAGTACCGCTGATGCGGACTACCGTGTAGGTGGGCTCGTCATGATCTTTGATACTTCATCTCTCTTTGATGTACAAACCATTGCCAGCCTGACGGCCACCACTATCACCCTCAGTAATGCTATCCTTGGTACATATTCGGTAGGTGCTCAGGTTGCCCCACTGCGGACAGGCAACCTCACACCATCGGTCAGTGCAACTCGGTTCATCTCTGCGGATCAGGAACTGTCCCTCACGTTCCGCATCAAGGATAACGACGCCAACCTGGGCGACCTAACTGGGCAGGACAGCTACAACAGCAAAGTGCTGCTGGATACCTGCAACGTCATGCGCAGCAGTAGCCTGTCGGAAACGTACCAGCAGGCGATCATCGTGATGGACGGAGGCGTTGGCCTGACAGCCCAGGATAGTCCATGGGCAAACGGCAAACGGGCGACCACGTTGACCCTGCGAGCCAACACTCGCGCGCAGGTTTGGGATCTGCGGCAGCTGCTCCATTCCCTGGGTGGGCGTCAGATCTCGTTCTACGTGCCCACGTTCGGGAAGGATCTGGTTGCGAACCAAGACCTGGCCACAGCCAGTCAGGATCTACTGATTGACAACATCGGCTATACGCAGTTCGTACGGAATAGGCAACCTCGTAATCACATCTGGGTACGCCTCCTCGACGGCACTATCCTCACGCGCGAGATCACAAGCTCGGTGGCTACTACTTCCACCGTCGAAACGCTTGCTCTGGATAGTACCTGGGGACAGGACATTGCCATTGCGGATATCGATCGAATCAGTTATCTTGAAGAGGTAAGATTCAACAGCGATGATATCAACATTGAATATGCTCTTGGAGAACGACAGGTGTATGTCTCCGCACCTGTGATCTCAACATTCAACTAGACCCCCATGACATACGACGCATTTGAATCCTCCCAAGAGGGAGGCCAACCGGTTGAGCTCTACACGTTCACCCTCGGGTCCACGATCTATCGCTGGACTTCGGCAGAGGATAACATCGTCCAGGGCTCCGATACGTTCACCGCTATCCCCCTCAAGCGTGGTACGGTGAAAGGTGGTGGGCCGGATACTCGTAAGGAGAATCTGGTCATCACAGTGGCCGGGGATAATGCTGTTGCAAGGCAGTACATCAACAGCGTTCCAGGTGTCTCCGCGATCATCAAGATCGAGCGGATTCAGCGGCCTGACTCGGACGATGAGGTGGTCACAATCTTCAATGGGAAAATCGCCTCAGTGGCTTTCTCCAAGGCAGGTCGTGAGGCACAGATGAAGATCGAACCTCTCGTGACTGCCCAGTCGAAGCCGCTGCCCAACCACACGTATCAGGGTCTTTGCAACCACGTCCTGTATGGTACTCGCTGCGGTGTAGACGACACTGACGCAGCCTTCCGACTCACTGGTGCAGTGACTGCTGTCACGGGTATCACGATCACTGTCACTGGTGCAGATGCAAACGGAGATGGGTACTACACTGGCGGATTCGTGGAGATCAGTGGTTCAAGCGATCGTCGTCTTATCGTAGACCAGACTGGAACCGTACTCACTTTGCACCTACCGTTTACGGTTTCGCCTATCAGTACAAGTGTGCTAGTCTTTGCTGGTTGCGATCACTCAATCAGTACATGTAAAACGAAGTTCAACAACGTAGCCAACTTCGGTGGGTTTGCCTGGGTTCCGAGTAAGAATGTCTTCCAAACGGGGATCCGAATCTAATGAAGCTCACCAAGTTCCAGAAGGCCAAGCTCAGGTGGGAGAAAGATTCCAACCGCAAGGCTGGTTTCTGGATGACACTACTGTTTCAGGTGGTCCTGTTTGTTGCCGCAGAACTACTGCGCCCCAAGCCGGAATTCGAGGACGCCAAGCCTGCAGGGTTGGGTGACTTCTCCATCCCCACCGCCACGGAAGGTCGGGTCGTCCCGCTGCTCTGGGGAACGGTTCGTGTTGATGGACCAAACGCGATCTGGTATGGAGATCTCCGCCAGGATGCGATCGTCGAGAAAGTCTCTACTGGGATGTTCTCCAGCGAGCAGGTGGTACAAGGCTACGAGTACCGCTTGGGGCTGCAGTTCGCAATCTCCCGTGGGCCTGTTGATAAGATCATCGGGCTCTGGATCGGGGACGACAAAGTATGGACAGGGGAAGCCACCCATGGGCAAACCTTTACCGTTGATGATCCCGAATTGTTCGGTGGTAAGGACAGGGGAAACGGTGGCTTCACGGGTACGTTCGAGTTCTTCTCAGGGACGCCCACTCAGACTGCCTCCACGTACCTGTCCCAGTATATGCAGCAGGGTGGGGACACCCCAGCGAACACGGGTACGTGCTACCTGGCACCCTACCAAGAACCGTTCTACGTGGGCAATGCTACTTCCCTCAAGCCATGGAAGTTCGAGCTCCAGCGAATCCCAAATCAACTGGGAGTGGTGGGCGGAATCGAGCTGGTGAACCTACTGGACGCCAACCTTGCATGCGTGGCCTACGAGATCATGACGGATACGGAGTGGGGCCTGGGATATGCCGCTGCGGATGTCGACACGGATAACTTCAAGGCAGCAGCTGCCACGCTTGAAACTGAGGGCAATGGGTTCTCCATGCTGCTCACCACGGCCAAAGAAGCTTCGGGTCTTATGCGTCTCATCGAGGAGCAGATGGATGGGGTCATTCGATTCAACCAGCAAAGTTCTAAGTGGGAAATCAAGCTGGCCCGAGCGGACTACACTCCCGGCACGCTGACCGAGGTCAACGAGGATAACCTCGTCGAGTTGGTCAACTTTGGTCGAGGCTCCTGGGAAGGTACGTCGAACCATGTCCGGGTGAAATTCAACGACCGCACGGACGAATACAAGTCCACATATGCGATGGCCCAGGACACGGCCAACGTTCGCATCCAGGGTGTGGATCTGTCCGTCACCAAGAATTTCCCAGGGGTGATGAACCGCACCACTGCCAACTCCCTGGCATGGCGAGATCTCCGCACCCTCAGCTATCCGCTGGCCAAAGCTTCGCTGGTGGTGGACCGCACGTTCTGGGACAAGCTTCCCGGCGACGTAATCGAGTTCACCCACACGTACCTTGGGCTCACCAAGCTGCCCATGCGGATTACCTCCATGGATATGGGCGAGCTGGAGAACAACCGTATCCGGATGGAGGTTGTGCAGGATGTGTTCTACACTGCGACCCCAAGCTTCTCGGACCCGACATCTACCAACTGGACGTCGCCCACCGAGACGCTGGTACAGTTCTCATCGCAGCGTGCGTTTGAGGCTCCCAGGGCGATCGTCAGACGCGACCCGGCAACCAGTGGCGCACTGCTGAGTACCGTCATGGCGACGGCTCGCTTGGCGGGTTCTGAGATCTCGTTTGATATCCGCGAACGCCACTCTGCTGGCGCAACCGCTGGCGTGTACACCACCGTGGGCAGCGTCACCAAGTTCGTCAAGGTGGGGCAGCTCTCGGGAGCGCTCGCGCTGGGCAGCGCATATCCGCTCGGGACGCTGACCATCTCGTCCACGCCCGACACCCAGGCAGCTATCCTGGGTTCCTTCGGCATCCCTTCGGGGACGGAGGAGCTGGGTACCACGCTCATGAACCTGGTACTGGTGGACGAAGAGTTTATGCTGGTGGAAACTGCTGTCGCAAATGCTGCCAACGTCAACCTGAGCAGTGTGTACAGAGGCGTGCTGGATAGTGTACAAGCTGATCATGCAGATGCGGCAGATGTCTACATCCTCATGGCTGGAGCCGGGACCACTGATCCTCTCCCTGAAACTGACAATGTAGACATCAAACTGATTCCGGTGGCATTCTCCTCGGAATTGGCAGAGGCATCTGCTACGACCATCTCGTTCGCGATGGACAAACGGGTTCGCCGTCCGTATCCGCCCAGCTACCTGACGCTGAACGGAGCCGGGTGGGACACCACCAACGTCAGCCTGGAGGGAACCGGGACAGTGGCCGAGGACTTGGGCGTGGCATGCGTAATCCGCAGGCGCGACTACCGCGTTGCCGATGGAGGCAACGAGCTGCTGGGATTGGCCACGGACGCCGAAACGCTGAACGCCAGCTACCCTGCTGCCCAGGCCACGGACCACGATCTCGAGGTTCGCCACGACCCCACTGGGACCAACGACCTGGTGCTCAACGCAACGATCACAGGTACGACGTACACCCTGCTTCGGATCGAGATCCTGCAGGCCCTGAACGGAGCAGTCCCCACGGGCGAGCTCGAGCTCAGCTGGGCAGGTAGCCACACGGACGGCGGAGAAACCCTTACATCCAGGCAATCGCTGGTCATCTCGTCGAGCATTGCCACCACCTTGGCAGGGCAGTTTGAGTTCGGATTGCTCAGCCTGAATGAAACTTCTGCCCAATATACAGCAACTGTCACGGGTTCCTACTCGTTTACCCTGTCCACTGCTTTCTCTGTGGGCCTTGTTCAGTATAGAATAAATGGTGGTGGGTGGCTTACGCTACTTACTGCAGGCGCAACCTCTAACAGTTTCGCCGCAAATTCCGCTGATACGATTGAAGTCAGGCATACGTCCTCTGACTCTGGAATCCTCAAGCAACTCGACATGAATGCTCCTGGAGCAGGGCAGGATGGCTTCGCCATTCTGGAGAACTGATATGACCGATGACGAAATGAGAGCGATGATCCGCGAGGAGCTTTCGCAGCTCACCCAGAGTAACTCGGTGGGCGTGGAGGAAGCGGTTAGAATTGCTGTCACGACGACGCTTATCACCCTCGGAATGGACGCGAGTAATCCGCTGGCGCTTCAGCAGGACATGGCATTTATACGCGAGCTTCGGGACACAAGCGAGAAAATCAAGTCGCGTGGGCTGCTGGTGTTGATCGGAATCATGATTACTGGGCTTGCAGCGACGATCTGGCTAGGAATGAAAGCATCTCTAGGGCACGGATAGTAGTCGTAAGTCCCTGCACTGCAGGGAGTACTGCCCATCCCACTAAAACTAGACTTGCGAGCGCACACCGTCGTAACGGGGGAGCCTGGCGCTACCTATAACCCCTTTAGTAGTCTTAGTGAGATAGTGAGGTAGTGGAGGTGACCAGTGTGGATGCGCTTTGGGCAACTGTTGGATGGGGGTCCAGCGGTGGTGAGGTGGGGGACTCGGTGCTTCGGTGTCGGGTCCTCCTTTTTCTTAGAAGATTCATTCCCCGCTCGCGGACTAGGGTATGATTGGGCGTTCCTCACCTCCCCCATCCAATGCTAGACACCTCCCTCTACTTCAAGCTTTCCCCGATGCCCCACCAGGAGTCGGTGTGGGAAGAATCCCGTGACCTCGCAGGGTATGCCCTGTGGTGGGAGATGGGGGTCGGTAAGACCTGCGAGATCGTGGGCACCACCAGCTGGCTTTTCCTCGAGAAGAAGATCAACACGCTGATCGTCGTTGCCCCTAATGGGGTCCACCAGAACTGGACCGACGACGAGCTGCCTAAGCATCTCCCCGACGCCATCATGGAGGGTACGAAGATGCTTTGCTGGCATAGCTCCACCTCCGGAAGCAAGCGCGTCCAGGAAGACTTCAAGGAGCTGGTGGCGCATGATGGATTGGTGGTCTTCGTTTGCAGCTACGATGCCGTGATGACAGAACGTGGGGCCAAGGCCCTGAAGAAGTTGCTGGTCGATCGCGAGTGCCTCTACGTCCTTGACGAATCCGGACGCATCAAGACCCCAGGCTCCAAGCGTACCAAGCGCATATCCGCCAGCGCGAAGTATGCTCCCTACAGGCGCGTGCTTACGGGCACTCCCGTAGACGGCAGTCCCTTCGACGTGTACACCCAGGTTCGGTTCATCCGGCCCGACGTCTGGAGGGATATGGGCTTGCCCAACGCGGGAACCTTCAAGGCTCGTTATGGGCTGTGGGAGAAGCGCACCAACCGTGGCCAGGGTCGGTCCTACGAATCGCTGGTGCGATACCTCCACCTCGACGAACTCTGCGAGATCGTAGACTCCGTGGGCAGTAGGCTCCTGAAGTCCGAGGTCCTGGACCTTCCGGACAAGATCTACCAGAAGCGGTACTTCGACCTCGACGGTGCCCAGAAGAAGTCCTACAAGGAGCTGGAGAAGAAGTTCATCACCTGGCTTTCCGGCGAGGGTGGCAGCGCCACGGCGGACCTAGTCCTTACAAGACACCTGAGGCTCTCTCAGTTGTGCTCAGGCTTTATCAAGGACGACGACGACAAGGTAGTGCCCGTTGGGAAGAACGTTCGGCTCAAGGTCTTACAGGACGTCCTGGAAGATGTGTCCGGCTCGGTCATCATCTGGTGCCGCTGGTCCTGGGAAGTTGACGAGATCCGCAAGGTACTCGGCGAGGAGGATGCCGTCTACTACGATGGGCGCACCAACGTCCAGGGAAGGGAAGATGCCAAGCGTAGATTCCAGAAGGAGGGCACCGCAAGGTTCTTCGTCGCGAAGGCTTCTGCGGCAGGCGAGGGCCTGACGCTCCACCGAGCAAAGACCGTCATCTACATGACCAACACGTGGTCGCTCCGGGAGCGCCTGCAGTCCGAGGATCGCGCCCACCGTGCGGGAATGTCCGGAGACCCAGTGGTCTACATAGACATCATCGCGCGTAACACGTTTGATGAGAAGCTCTTAGGAGGGCTCCGTGGAAAACGTGACAATGCTCGCCTGATTACGGGCGATTTGATTACCCCTTGGGCTTGAGCACGGTACAATATTTCATCATGGAAGCCAATCACGACTACGCCGACTTCTCCGCAGAAGCACCTTCTACAGACTCCCTCACCAAGCTCGGCCAACTGGCCACTGAACTCTACCAAGCTGAGGTCGAAGTTGCCCTCGCGCAGGAGGCGCTCAAGGAAGCCCAGCAGCGCGAGCGCGACATCGGCGAGTACCGTATCCCCGAGCTCATGGACGAGATCGGAATCCAGGAATTCAAGACCAAGTCTGGCATCAAGCTGGCTGTCTCCGACAACCTGCGAGTCTCACCTCCAGCAGCCCGGAGGCAAGAAGCGTACGACTGGCTGATCGCCCGTGGCTTCGGCGACCTCGTGAAGCGCAACGTCATCGTGAACTTCGGTCGCGACGAAAGTATGCAGGCTTCCGAGTTGATGGAGGAGCTGGATGATAAGGGACTCCACGTCAAGGAAGAACGCAAAGTGGAGAGCCAGACGCTGAAGAAGCAAATCCGGGAACTGCTTGAGGCAGGAGAGGACGTCCCTCTCGATCTCTTCGGAACTACGCAGTTCCGCAAGACCAAAATCACCGCAAAGCCGGAATCGGTTTTCGGAGACTGAGCAATTCGCTCGCGTCCACCTGAGCTGGGGGACGATAAAGTGCCCACCTCATTTCAACCTCTCTAGGAAAACCCCCATGGCTACTGCCAAAAAGACAGACGCTCTCGAAGTGAAACCCGACAGCGCACTCGCAATCTACGACTACGGTGACCAGGCCGGAGCGGGTTGGGAGGAGACGGATGCTGACGATTTCAGTGTTCCCTTCATCAAGCAGATGCAGTCGATGTCGCCGGAAGTCGACCAGACTGAAGGCACGTATGTCGAGGGAGCCAAGCCTGGCCTCTTCTACAACACGGCCACCAAAGAGCTCATGGAGAGCTTCGAGTTCATCGTGGCCAAGCGTGAGCACATCTTCATCGAGTGGGTCCCGGACAACGGAGGCTTCGTGGGCATCCACCAGAAGGATTCTGCGGTCGTCGCCGAAGCCACGGCCAACGCGGTCGACCGCAACAAGCTCGTGACTCCGCTTGGTAACCAGCTGATCGACACGTTCCAGCTCTACCTGGGCATCCTGAACGCAGACGGAACTGACGTGGAGGACTTCGCTATCATGAGCTTCACCTCTACCAAGCAAAAGCCGTACCGCGACATGATGACGCGGCTCCGCACGCTGAAGGGATCGAAGAACATCCCGCTGTTCGCCCACCGCTCCAAGATGGTTCCGGTGAAGCAGCAGAACAAGAAAGGGGAGAAGTTCTTCAACGTCTCGCTTGAGCCCATGCTGGGCAGTACGCAGGAAAGCCTGCTGGATCCGAACAATGCGGTCCACCGTGGTATCCTCGAGAAAGCGCAAGCCTTCGTCGAGAGCCTGGCTACGGGCGAGCGCACGGTGAAGTACGAAGCACCTACGGCCTCCGGTGAATCTACCGACGAGGTCTTCTA
>TARA_R110002153_G_scaffold32537_8_pt1 | contig 28157 bp, 25 predicted proteins | sample TARA_R110002153 | Tara Oceans TARA_R110002153 (sample SAMEA4398193) | marine metagenome | biome: Polar Biome; feature: [SRF] surface water layer (ENVO:00010504); material: water (ENVO:00002006), including particulate matter (ENVO:01000060) such as... | depth 5 m | reverse complement strand
GGTTTTGTCTCCTGAAGAACCCGGCCTTTGCCGGGTTTTTTGCGTTTTAACCTCATCCTTTTGAGTGAACACTTCTTTGTTGGGATTGGTATGACACCTTATGTCATAATCCTCCTTACTCAATTATTTGGTTTTTACTTTTAAATGATCAAGTTATCTCAACGCGCTTGGAACAATGTCATCATTGTCAGTATGTTAATGCTGATCATGTTATTCAATTTCAGCAGTGATTTTTTAAATGGCAGCAGCGACGAAGCGTCATCTATGCTCACTCTAGTGCCTGCCAATATGACCATCACCACCATAACCTTTGAACAACAAAAAGTTGAACGAATTGGTCAAGGCTGGCGAGCAACATCTGGGATGTACAGTAACCAAAGGCTTGCTAGCTTAGTCGAACAATGGATGAATGCTGAAATCAATTTGTTTGAACAAAGCCCCAATTGGCAGTTGCCTACCTCAACAGTAAAACTATGGTTTGCTGGGCAAGCGTTGCCCATTGAGTATCAGTTTATGCAACTGGCAGACAAAACCTTAGTCAAAATAAACCAAAAAACATACCTGTTAATCAGCCCCAATTATCAACTGTTAACCCTATCAGAGTAAAACATGCCTGAATTACCAGAAGTGGAAGTAAGTCGGTTGGGTATTACCCCGCATCTTGAAAACCAAGTCATTAAAGAGATTATTGTACGCAAACGTCAGTTGCGTTGGCTTATTCCAGAAACCATTCACCAAGCCGAAGGTTTAGTCATCACTTCGATCCGTCGCCGTGCTAAGTATTTATTATTGGATACCAGTAAAGGAAGTATTGTTTTGCACTTGGGCATGTCAGGCAAACTTTGTGTAGTGGATTGCGATACAGAAGTGAAAAAACACGATCATTTGGATATCGTGATGCAAAATGGCGTGTGTCTACGTTTTAATGATGCGCGAAGATTTGGTTCTTGTTTATGGCAAGGATGTAATGAGCCTATGCTAAGTGTATTCGCATCCCTTGGTCCTGAGCCATTAACAGATGATTTCGATGGTGATAGGTTGTTTGAGTTGTCCCGTGGTAAATCGGTGGCAGTGAAAAAGTTTATTATGGACAATAAAGTAGTGGTTGGGGTGGGTAATATTTATGCTAATGAATCATTATTTATTGCTGGTATCGACCCTCGTAAGTCTGCCTCTAAAGTGACTAAGAAGCGGTACTTGCAGCTCGCTGATATCATCAAAAAAGTGTTAGCCAGTGCTATTGAGCAAGGGGGCACGACTCTTAAAGACTTTATGCAAGCTGACGGACAACCTGGCTATTTTGCGCAGCAACTTCTGGTTTATGGTCGTGCCGGTGAAAATTGCGATGCATGCCTCTCGCCCATTAAGTCAGTGACCATTGGGCAACGTAATACTTTTTACTGTGAAACTTGTCAGCGTTAAGTACAGAGGCCCTCGGAGGTATTAGTGGGGCTATTTACTATGTAGCTTTTGTTGCAAGGCATCAATCACGGCAGGATGACAAAATTCGTTTACCCGACCTCTATGTAATGCCACTTCTTTAACTAAGGTGGATGAAATAAAAGAATTTTCTTCCGATGGGGTCATAAATACACTTTCGAGGTCGGGATTAAGCCTTCTATTCATATTCGCGAGTTGAAATTCATATTCAAAGTCGGATACAGCTCGAAGACCTCGAATTAATACACTGGCTCCCTGGCTATCAGCAAAATCAGCCAATAATCCCGTAAAACCTATCACCTCAACATTTTTTAAATGTGCCGTCACTTGTTTAATGAGTTCGACACGTTCATCTAAGCTAAATAAAGGTTTTTTACTTGGATTAGACGCTACTCCAACAATCACATTGTTAAACATTTTGGCTGCACGTTCAATTAGGTCTGCATGGCCGTTAGTAACAGGATCGAAGGTACCTGGGTATATCGCTTTTCTATGCATAATTGACTTTATTGTTTCATTTCTTTTAGGCTAACCCGATTAGGATCGATTTTACTAATTTATTTGTATTATGGTAGGTATCACAACTTCCAATAGTTTAGTTTTTTTCGCATTTTAAGTTTTCGTATCAAATTATAGGGTTTGGCTTTCAATTCTGTAGGTGGTGATTGGATTATTTTTTCTGCTGCATCTAATACTCTGGCTGAGGAGGCTCCATCAGAATAAGGGTGCATTTGTTGCATATTTAGTTTTATTAATTTCAATAAATTTCCCTCAGCTTTTAATGCTTGGATAATCGTTTCTTCAAGGTAACCGGCTTGCGTTATATTTAGCAAATGTTCTTCAGGGGCTCTGTTGTTAAGAGTGATGATTGGTTTATTTAACAGGCCAAACTCGGTGATTATCGAAGATGTATCGGACACAATAAGATCAGCAGATTGTAATATGGGCGCTAAGGAATCTGTTTCAGCAATATGTAGATTTTCAGAACAAAGGTTTTGATATTTTTTTACCCAAAGGCCATCCATTTTGGGATGAAATTTTATTATCCACTGCCACTTCTGGTCCTTTGATAATCTACTTATTTCTTCATATAGCGCCTCAGCAGAGGTTAAAGCTGGAGAAAAAGTAGGAGCGTACAATATTGTCTTAACAGAGCGTTGACTGGGCCATGTGTAGGCTTGGGCGTTGAATAGGCTGTCTACTTTTGGCCAACCAGTTTCTATTACACTGAAATGTGGGTGGCGCGTTTTGAGCTGATTGAATTTTTGAGTGAAAAAGGGTCCTTGAGTACAGTAGAGATCAAAACATCCTCGTATTTTTAAATGTCCTTTTTTCTTCCATTCAAAGCCATGAAACACTTGTACTTTAATGCCAGGAATAAAAAGTGGTACTAGGTTACTAGGCGTAAATACTGCTCGAGGATTGTAATCTACTACTTGATTTATGTTGTCTAGTACACGTTCATGTTGATGAAAATAGTCGGGATTAAATTCCTTTCCCTCGACAAACCAAGCTACATCATCACCACGTCGGAGTATCTCTTGTTGTAGAGGACGTAAAATTTCAAAATCGTAATTGTGGGCGATATAAAACAGGTAGTGCTTCACATGCTTTCCTTAATTATCTCAATGACTTCAGTTGTTGAAATAGAAGGTGTTCTAGGCAAATAAACTACTTTGCAGTATTCGTTTAGATGGTCAAACCGCCCTTGCCAATCATCACCCATAACTAAAATATCTGCATTCGTAGACCTAATGTATTCAGCTTTTAATTCTAATGAGTCTTCTACGAATACGTCATCAACAAATCTTAGAGAAGAAAGGATCTCTAAACGACTATTCAACGGGTAAACAGGCGCCCGACCTTTTTTACTGATATTTAGTTCATCTGACGACACCCCGACTATTAGGTGTGAACCAAAGGATTTTGCCCGTTTTAATAGCCTAATGTGGCCAATATGTAATACGTCAAAGGTGCCAAAAGTGATGATTCTGCTCATTTTGTTCTTACCATCGATAAAATCCAGATAAACGACCGAAATCGCGATTGAAAACGTCACGGCCTAGATATAATTCAAAACCCAAAAAGCCATGCTGTGTAGCATGGCTATAACGCATGTTTAGCTCTAAGCCCGCTTTATAAGAGAAGTCATCTTCATTTTCATTCTTAATATGCCGAATAGTAGTGTCTAATATTTGTTTGGAAGATAATTGCCAAGCTAGGCTAACTGCATGTACCTGAGCGGGGGTATCCATTGACAAGTCGCGTTCTCCCCCTGCCCAGTGTCCTATAACCTGCCCTTCGTTGGTATACCCTTGTTCATATAAATGGTGAACATACCAAGCAGTCGACCAACGATTGAATTCGTAGCGTAACGACATTTTATCTGTAAACATAGGTAAAAATAACCCGAAGGAGAAGGATTCATTACCCAGCTTGTAGTTTTTTTCTCCTTCGGTATCTTCAGCGCCGATCTCTGCATAAACTGAAATTGGCATACCCCAATTAAAATTTACTTTGCTGGTAACAGACGCAAGTTGGTTACCAAATTCAAAGTTAGGATCGTCTCCTTCGTAATCACCTACATTGTCTATGCCAGCTGGGTTGAAAATAGCTTGAATGACATCTGAAAAACCGACTTTCCTCTGTCCTCCACCAAACTGAGCAACTCGACTAACCCCTAACGTCCAATTGTCTAATGGTACTAGACTAAGGTGTATACCAGCTAATTTAGGTTTACCTGGAAAACTCTGGTTACCCAAAACAATACCTGACACTTCTTCTAGTTCGGAATAAAAAACCTCATAGCGAATTTTCCAATGACTAATGGCTGTACTATTACTAATGGTAATTGAAGGCGAAGGTTTAGCATGGGTACTTAGGATCATTGCCCCATCAACAAAGGGTGAAAACCAGTGTTCGCGATACCCCAGCTCAACTTGTGCATACTCGTATCCAAATCCAATATGGGTATTAAAATGTGTTAAGTCTGCCTGCTCAGACCACACTGAACCTGTTGCAATGTAGACGTAGGGTGAAAAAAATGAAAATCCACCAAGGCTTACTTCTAAATTTGAGGATACTTCTATATTTCGACTGTTTGGTATTGCCTTATCTGCATTGTTGGTAACTGAAAGCGTCGCACTTTTGTGAGTAATACCTCGAACCTGTTCGAACCTGCTTAAGTAGTGTTTTAATTGTTGATAGAGTTGTGGATGAGTGTCCGAAATTTGTTTGATACTGCGTTGTAAATCTGCAGCTTTATAAGGCTTACTCAGTGGTACACCTTGTGTTAAGGCAAATGCTTTTTCTATCATAAGCTCTATTTCGGGTGATACGTTGAGTGGTAAATAAGGTGAGATCCCCTTAGCAAAACTCGAAGTGGCAGTGAATACACATACAAATAAGATCAAAAATTTTTGAAACATGAAACTCTTATAACTGTTAGATTTTATTTTAACCAATCACTATTGGTCTATGAAAAAGAAGGCGTATTGTAACCCCTAATAAAGTATTGCCAATCGCTATCCTGCCAAAAGAAATCTTTAGTTTTATTTTTTTCCTTTCGTAACGAACGTAGTAGTCGTTCTAGGTTAAGGTTTTTCCATTTATTTCCTTTGCGGATAAAACATTTATCGAAGTCAATCAGCCAAATATTACTGTTATTGAGCATAATATTGTGGATATTCAAATCGTGGTGAAATACCTGTTTGTCATGAAACCTTCGAATACAGCGTCCCACATCTATCCAAACATTTTTTTCTAAGGGGGCACTGCAGAGTCGTTCAAAACAGTCGTTACTATCCGGAATGCGTTTAATAATGATATCTGCGGTGTATATCATGCCTGTTTTTATTATCCTGGCTGCTACTGGTTGAGGTACAGGTAGATCCCATTCCGTTAGTTTTGTTAATAAATTAAACTCAACCCAAGGTCGGGTGCTGGCAATATTGTTAAATAGAAAGTGGTCATCAACAATTTTACCTATTAGCCCCCCTCTTTTGTAATGGCGTAGCACCATATCAACTTTCTGATGTTGAAAAAAATAGGTTGTACCACGGCCTTCGGCTGAACCTGTTATAGCCCCTTGGTTTTGCCAATAGTCTTTTTCAAACCAACTTGTTGAGGCTTTAGAAAAAAAGTTTTGGTCGAATAAGATGGTATTGTTACCAATAATATTTTGCGAAATGTCTGCCATATTGCACTTTATTGCTTAAAACGTTTTGATATAGTGTAAAGCATTCCTAGCCGATCCAGTAATTTCGCTGTGGCATGCTTTGGTTATTTTGATTAAAAAATTGAGTGCTTTATTTATATGACCTACAAATCAGTTCAAACCCATTCCAATGAAGAAATAGAATTGATAATTGGAAATTCTAGTTCCAACTTTTCAGGCGTGACTTCTACCATGCTGCAAGTGTTATCTTATCAAAAAACACAAATCAATTTAAGGGTAATGGGCACCCATTTTTTACCTGACCAGTCTTTGGCTATCAGCTTTTGGCAAACTGCAAAAATGTGCCGAGTGCCACTCAAAAATGGTAAATGGCGTGTTTTTCATGCTCGTCGAGTCGATGAAATGATCCAGGGGGTATTACTCAAATATCTGTTCAGAGCAAAAATTAAACTTGTGTTTAGTTCTGCCGCGCAGCGCAAACGTTCTGCATCAACTGTGTGGTTAACTCGGAAAATGGATGCTGTGATTGCGGTAAGTAAAAGGTCGGCTGGGTTTTTGTGTGACCCGCCAAACCTTGTTAGCCCTCATGGTGTGCAAGTTGATGATTATTTACCTGCCAAGGATAAGCTACAAGCATGGGCTGATTTAGGTTTTGGAGGCAAATATGGTGTCGGTATTCTGGGCCGCGTCAGAAAACAAAAAGGGGTGCACTTAATGGTTGAAGCGTGTCTTCAACTATTTGAGAGGTACCCTGACTATCATTGTGTGGTTGTTGGCGCAATTTCATCTAGCAATAAAGAGTTTGTCGAACAGTTAAAAAGTAAAGCTGAAAAAGCCAATATGAGTGATCGGATTACCTTTACAGGTGAGTTGCCATTTGAACAAATACCTAAAATATTTAGTGCCTTATCTTTGGTTGCAGCATTGAGTGATAACGAGGGGTTTGGTTTAACTGTTTTAGAGGCCATGAGCAGTGGTGCAGCAGTTTTGGCAACCGAAGCCGGTGCTTGGGAGGACATCGTTCGTCCGGCAATAGACGGCTATATTGTGCCAGTGAATAATCAACAAGCCGTGACTGAAAAGATGGACTTGTTGTTATCTAACCCAGAAAAATTAACCCAAATGGGCATAGAAGGGCGAAAGCACGTCGAGACAAACTATCGAGTGGAAGACGAAGCTACACGCTTAATTGAATTTTTCCGTAGCTTACAATAAAGCACTCTTTAGGGAGTGAGTTATATGAGCCGGTATTAAGACGTGATGACATTTAGGGTTTTTTGAATGGCACCTTTGTTGAGTATTAATACTTGTTTGCCGGCATCACCTGCTTGTTTTTTTTGTTGGGGATTGTTAAACCAATTTTTACAGGCTGATTCAATTTGCTGAGCGTCTGCCACGGTTAGCAACGCACCGCTATCTACCAAGGCTTGGCAGATAGCGGGGTTGTTATAAGTTGACTCACCCATCAATATTGGCACTCCTACAACGGCAGGCTCTAATGCATTGTGGCCACCTCTATCGGCAATACTGCCGCCTACAAAACTGATATCCGCCAATGCGTAAATGGAACGCAATTTTCCCATTTGATCACATAATAGTACTTGAGTATTGGGTGTACATGGCTTTTGTTCACTCATCAAAACGGTTTTGATATTTTGTTTTTGTAGCAGTTGATGAACCTTTTCAAAGCGTTGTGGGTGACGAGGAACAATAACTAATAATAACGCCGGATAATCTTTCAGTAAGGCTAAATAGGCATCCAATAAGATTTGTTCCTCTGGTTCATGGGTGCTGCCGGCCACTATCAGTAAACGTTGCTCTAAATCAAAGTTTGTTTGAATGGTTTGGCTCTGTGCCATGTCGTGATCAGAAATGGTTAAGTCAAATTTAATATTATTGGTCAAGGTTAGCTTGTTAGGACTCACTCCAAGGGTCAGATAGTTCTCGTAATCTCTTTGGCCCTGAGCGCACACAGCAGTGATTTTTTCGAACATAGGTTGAAATAAAGAGGGAAATTTTAGATAGGTTTTGGTCGACTTCTCACTCATTCGGCCATTTATGATAAAAATAGGGATATTCGAACGCCAACATTGATGACATAAATTTGGCCATAATTCCATTTCATTAATGAGCACTTTAGTGGGACGTTTTCTATTCAGAAAAAGTTTTATAAAAAGCGGGAAATCATAAGGTAAATAAGCGTGAGCAACACGATCTGCAAATAACAGTTTCACTCTGTCAGCACCAGTGGTGGTGTTAGTGGTGATGATGATTTGTTGCTTAGGGGTTTTAGTTAAAAGCTTTTCAACCAAATTTTGTATAGCCACAACTTCACCCACCGAGGCGCAATGGATGAGTAATGTATCCTTTGGGTTATCTTGACTTACTGTAAGGCCATAACGAGAAAGACGTGCTTTTGTGTATCCGGGTTTGCGCCTGATTATTTGAAAAATAAAGTGACTCAGAGCGAAAGGAATAATCAGTAGCCATAATAATGAATAACCGAGTAACACAATTTTTTGCTTGGTACTGGATTTAAAAGATGTGATCATGGTTAACACGTGTAGATGACAGTAAATAAAACAAAGGTTACTGTAGCAGATTTTACTAATTGAGAAAGTACGTTTAGACTAAATTGGTCAATCTAACATTCTGAATCGTAATTAATTTTTATTAAGTTATGGCTTTTTTTCAAAACTCATTTAGTATAAAAATTCACCCTGAATGGAGTTTGTTTTTGGATCATGCCCGTCAACATTTTTTTCGGATTTTAATTATTAGTCTGAGCTGTCTCTTATCTATCGCTTTTTCGGTTGATAGTCAGGTGCCTGAAGTGCAAATTGTTGTAAATCCTTCAGTTGAATCTAAAGATCTAAGCGTCGCACAAATCAGAAGAATTTTTTCTATGCGTCAAACTACTTGGTCTGATGATAAAAAAATCACAGTTTATGTCCTTTCAAATCAGCATCAAACACACCAAGTATTTAGTACTAAAGTACTCGGCATGTTTCCCTATCAACTAGATCGCATTTGGAACAAATTGGTGTATTCAGGATTAGGAGAAGAACCTATTAAGGTGCAAAGTGAGCAAGAGATGCTTGAGCGTGTTAGTCAAAAGCCAGGTGCGATTGGGTATGTAATGCAGCAGGTTAATGACAATAATGTCAAAGTTATTAAAGTGTTGGAGGAATAAGTCAATATGAAACTTACAACACAGATTACCTGTTTGGGGCTAGGGTTAATATTTCAGTCATTTTGCCTTGATGCTGAATCACTCAAAATAAACGGTTTTGTTGCACAGGGTATTGTACAAGCAAAAGATTCGAATTTTGTAAATGACAGTGGTGACGTGTCACTTAAGCTGACGGAAGTTGGAGTGAATAGTGCTTACCGTATTAATCCTTCACTCCGAGTGGCAGGACAGGCGGTATATTTAGATGGGGGGAATCGGTATCCAGACGGTTTTAGAATTGATTATTTGTTTTTAGAGTGGCAATTGCTCAATAGTGCTAACTGGCAGATTAAAACTCAGATTGGACGAAACAAAAATTATCATTGGTTATATTCATCGACTCGAGATGTGCCCCATACGCGTCCTTCTATTGTCCTGCCGCAATCTTTATATTTTGATGTTTTTCGTGATGTGGCTATAGGTGTTGATGGATTAGTATTGATGGCTCAAACACACAACAATTTGGGTGAGTGGGACATTAATTTCAGTTATGGAAATTCAAGGATCGGAGAAGAACAGAAAAATAATTTATTAGGTTCAAATACTACTGGAAAATTGAAACATGATGAAGATATGCAGTTTAGTGTCTATTGGCGTCCTAAATTAAGCAATTATCAATTAGGTTTTTCTCTTTTGGATGCAGATTTTAGTTATCATCAGGGTGAAAACGACACCTTTTATACGGGTGATGAGACATCTCAAAGAATAATGTTTAATCTTTTATATCAAGGACAAAGCTGGGAAATCGCCTCGGAAGTCATGCGTGAGCGAGTGATCGTCGAAAACATGCTGTTTCCTGGGTTTATCAGCGATGTCACTGCAGAAGGAGGGTATCTGCAAGCTAGGTACTTTTTATCTAACCAATTAACTTTACTTACTAGGCTAGATATCTATGATCGTGATAGGCAAGACAGAGATGGAAGAAATATTCAAATATTGAGTCAAGGTTTGGTGCCAGGTTATTTTGGTCTGATGGATCAAGCAACAGCTGGGGTAACTTGGAAGTTTGCTAAAAACATTCAGATACAAGCCGAATATCACAAAATAAAAGGTACTGGCAGATTAGCGCCAATTTTCACTCCGAACACTGTTTTAAATGCAGATAAATATTGGGATATGTGGGCAGTTCAGCTTATGTACTGGTTTTAACCGATGCGTAAATTTGTCAGTTTACCCACTAAAATCATGGGCCTTCTAATGGCTTTTTTATTGGTTGCTAGTGGCTCGCTAACCTATCTTTGGGTGAACAAAAATAATCAGGATTATTATGTTCAACAACAAACATTGCGGGCTCAAGATCAAAAACAATTTGAATTGATCCGAGATTTATTGCGAACTAGGGTCGAATCTTGGTTTGAGTCCTTCGTGCATTTTCAGGCTAACTATTCTGACAATATTGAAGCCACAGCGTTTTTCTTTAAGCATGAGTTTGACTATCTACAACTTAACTGGCAAATAAATAATTTATGGTTATTTGATAAAGATAATAATTTACGTTTTGGCACAACTAGCTCGACACCAAATTATGTTTTTGCAGATGTTTCAGAGGTCATTAACACCCAATCATCGATCTCGCATATTCGCTGTGCTGAAAAATGTCAGCAACAAATCAGCATGCCAATTTTATCTAACTCTGGAGAGATGGTCATACTATCCATTAGCAGTTCACTGATGGAAGCATTGGCGGCGCTTAATCGTTCAACTTTTGCCAAGTTAGCCATTTTAGGCTCTGAGGAAGTAAATTCTAAAACCATAAAATTGAATAACTTAGTGGTAAAGCCCCCCATTAGTTTTGCAAATAAGCAATTTATGGAAGGTATTCTCACAGCACTACCCAAAAACCTACTACTTTCACAAATGCTTGATTCAGGTTATCGGTTAGCAAGTGGAGATAATATATATCTGTTAAATTTATTGCCAATCGATCCGCATCTAGATGGCTCAACTTACTTAATGTTTTTGCACGATATCAGCGAGGCGTCTTTGGCGCATAAAGAATATCAGGCTCAAGTATTGATGATCTCTATTGTAGTGGTAGTGCTTTGTGTTTTGGCTCTATTTTTAATGACCTGGCAATTTCGTCGTCGTCTGTTGCTGGTAGCTGAACAATTGCCTCTTTTAGCACAAAAAAAGTACCAAGAGTTTCGTGCCCATAAGTTCGCTAAAAATCGCTTTTTTGTCGATGAAATTGAACTACTACAAGACTCTGCAAGCTTACTCGGTGAAGAATTGGAGTCTTTAGATCAAAAAATAGAACAGAATACTCGTGAGTTAGAAAATATTGCAATGTATGACCGTCTGACCGGACTACCTAATCGTAATATGCTAAATCATCAATTGAAAAAATTGCTGGCTACTATGAAAAGAAAAGCCAACAAATTAACTGTTATGTTTGTTGATTTCGACAAGTTCCGTAAGGTTAACGATACTCACGGTCATGATATCGGTGATGCATTTTTGATAAATGCCGCTCAAAGAATACGTGGATGTTTACGTGATTCGGATATGTTGTTTCGTTTTGGCGCCGATGAATTTGTGGTGGTATTTTTAGAAAAAAGAATAGGTAATGGAGCCACAATATTAGCAACTAAACTAATTGAAAGTTTTAGAGAGCCGATTGCAGTCAATGAATTACTTTTTTATACCTCTAGTAGTATCGGTATTGCTAGTACTGAAGATTCTTCAGTATTGATGGATGACTTAGTGAGGCAGTCTGATATGGCGATGTATGTCTCTAAGGATTCTGGGGGCAATAAATACAGCACCTTCAGTCACGTGATGCAAAAAGCTGTATTGCGTAAAGTGGAGTTAGAGAACGAAGTACGTGACGCCCTCGAAAGAGACGAGTTTAGTTTTGCTCTGCAACCTCAGATAGAAATTGCTTCGGGAGAACTATTTGGATTTGAAGCGCTAATTCGTTGGTATCATCCTGAGCGAGGTTTTATTTCCCCTGATGAATTTATTCCGCTGATTGAAAATACAAAAACCATGTTAGAAATTGGCTATTGGGGTCTCAAAAAAGCATTCGAAATATTACAGAAATTAGATGAGTTGGGATTTACCGGTCTTAAGATAGCGGTCAATTTATCTGCCAGTCAGTTTTTGGATCCCGACCTTTTGCCATTCCTAAGTGAGCAGATTAAAGTATTTAAACGTGACCCTTCACAAATTGAATTAGAGTTAACAGAAAGAACTGTAGTGGCTGATATCGACCAAACGTTAGATACTATGCAACAATTAAAGGCTATGGGGTTTATATTTTCTATTGATGATTTTGGAACAGGGTATTCGTCTCTAGCTTACTTAAAACAAATGCCTGTAGATATTATCAAGATAGACCGCAGTTTTGTTTCTGGAATGAGTGACAATAATGCTGACATGCAAATTGTTTCATCGACCATTGCTATGGTGCAAAAGTTAGGAATGCAAGTGGTTGCAGAAGGTGTTGAAACTGCAGCTCAGATGAAATTGTTGCAAGGTTTACATTGTGAAATAGGCCAAGGGTATTTCATCTCACGCCCGATACCGGAGAATGACCTATACGCTCTTTTGCCTGAAAAGTTACAATTTGGTGTGTGGGATCAGTTAGACAAATTAGGTGCTAGTCCCAATTTACCTTCATCTTAGAAGTGCTTGTATATACCCTTACCATCTCAAAATAGCATGCGCATTTTAAGGTGGTTTGAGTACAAAAGTGTACAAAAGTGTGCCTTCAGAGTATAACCATCTGCATTAAAAATTATCATTTATCATATTGAATATATATGATCTGTCTTACCTCTCTTCCGATACTTAGGATTTCTCATGAAACATGACTTTTATACTCGCTTGGCTCAGCAAATTGAAGACACTAAGGCGCAAGGGCTTTTCAAAAACGAACGCATTATTACCTCAAGCCAACAAGCTGATATTGAAGTTAATCATGAGCAACAGGTACTCAACTTTTGTGCCAATAACTATTTAGGGTTAGCCAATCACCCAGAGCTGATAAACGCCGCAAAGGCAGGTTTAGACAGCCACGGTTTTGGTATGGCGTCGGTGCGCTTTATTTGTGGAACCCAAGATATCCACAAACAATTAGAAGCAACCATCAGTGACTTTTTAGGCACACAAGAGACCATTTTGTATCCTTCTTGTTTTGATGCCAACGGTGGGTTGTTTGAAACAATATTGGATGCTGAAGATGCCATCATTTCCGATTCGCTGAACCACGCAAGTATTATAGACGGGGTAAGATTATCAAAAGCTAAACGTTATCGTTACGCAAATAATGATATGCAAGCCCTAGAAGCACAGCTTATTCAAGCCGATGCCGATGGCGCGCGCACCAAGCTTATTGCCACCGATGGCGTATTCTCCATGGATGGTGTGATTGCTGATTTAGCAGCAATTTGTGACCTGGCAGACAAGTATCAGGCGTTGGTCATGGTAGATGATTGTCATGCTACTGGGTTTGTTGGTGAAAACGGTCGCGGTAGTCATGAATATTGTAATGTGATGGGGCGAGTCGATATTTTAACGGGCACTCTAGGGAAAGCATTAGGTGGTGCTTCTGGTGGATATACATCGGGTAAGAAAGAAGTGGTTAGCTGGCTACGTCAACGTTCTCGTCCGTATTTGTTTTCTAATTCTGTGGCTCCCCCCATTGTAGCTGCATCAATAAAAGTGTTTGAAATGATGCAGCATGGAGATTCATTGCGTAAACAATTAACAACCAACGCTGCACATTTTCGTCAACGAATGTCAGACGCCGGTTTTACGCTTTCTGGTAAAGACCATGCGATCATTCCTGTAATGTTAGGTGATGCGCAGTTAGCCAGCGATATGGCCGATAAGATGCTGCAAAAAGGGGTTTATGTTGTAGGATTTTCATTTCCTGTAGTGCCCAAAGGGCAGGCGCGTATCCGTACTCAGATGTCTGCTGCACATAGTATCGAACAAATTGATCTAGCAGTGGATGCTTTTATTGAAGTCGGCAAAGAGTTGGGAGTTATCTGATGAAGGCATTAGCTAAGTTACATGCAAAAAAAGGCATTTGGATGACCGAGTGTGAAAAACCCACTGTTGGTCACAATGATTTAATGATTAAAATTCATAAAACTGCAATTTGTGGTACTGATATGCATATCTACCAATGGGATGAGTGGGCACAAAAGACCATACCTGTGCCTATGGTTGTTGGCCATGAATACGTCGGCGAAGTAGTAGAAATAGGTCAAGAAGTGCTTGGGTTTGCGTTAGGTGATAGGGTTTCTGGTGAAGGACATATTACTTGTGGGCACTGCCGTAATTGCCGTGCAGGACGTCGCCACTTATGCAGAAATACCACTGGTGTTGGAGTCAACAGGCAGGGGGCCTTTGCCGAATATTTAGTCATACCAGCATTTAATGCCTTCAAAATCCCCCACAATATTTCCAGTGATTTAGCTGCTATTTTTGATCCCTTTGGAAACGCAGTACACACAGCTTTATCTTTTGATTTAGTCGGTGAGGATGTTTTGATAACAGGTGCAGGACCAATTGGTATCATGGCTGCCGCTGTCGCGCGTCATGTTGGCGCAAGATATGTCGTGATCACTGATGTTAACGAATATCGCCTAAACTTAGCATTAAAAATGGGAGCGGATCGCGCCATTAATGTTACTAAAACCGGATTAAAAGAAGTGATGCAAGACCTAGGCATGACAGAAGGGTTTGATGTTGGACTTGAGATGTCGGGAGTGCCCACTGCATTGCGTGATATGCTCGACAAAATGAACAATGGCGGTAAAATTGCAATGTTAGGCATACCACCCAATGATGTTGCAATAGATTGGAATCAAGTGATTTTTAAAGGTCTGATGATAAAAGGCGTTTATGGTCGCGAAATGTTTGAAACATGGTATAAAATGGCCAGCCTGATCCAAAGTGGGTTAGATTTAAAGCCTATGGTGACCCATCAATTTGCGATTGATGATTTTCAACAAGGTTTCGATGTTATGGGGTCCGGCCAATCTGGTAAGGTGATCCTAAATTGGCAGTAGTAGCTATATATTTATGAGGAGAGTCAGCTAAATGGAGCAATTTGCCCATATATCTGTGCAACAGGCACAACAAAAACTATCTGAAGGTACAGTGCGCGTTGTCGATATCCGCGACGATGCTGCTTTTGCCGCTGGGCATATTAAAGATTCCACCCAGTTAACCAATGGTTCGTTACATAGTTTTATGTCTGATGTGGAATTTGATACACCTGTGATCGTCTGTTGTTATCATGGTATTAGTAGCCAACAAGCAGCACAGTTTTTAATTCACCAAGGTTTTGAAGAAGTATATAGCTTAGACGGTGGCTTTGAGGCGTGGCGCAAAGAACAGACTTCTGTAACATCACAGGAAATATAATTTAATTGTCTACTCCGCTTAAGTTAGTCGCTTTTTCTAAAGAACAACCGGCAAGATTACTCACTATTTACCTTATAGAGCAGGGTATTCAGGTAGAGTATCAATATTCAGATAATGAGTATTCCCATGGGGTGATGTTGTTAGAGTCATCGGATCAAATTAAAGCCAAAAAACTGGCCGAAGAATTTGTACTCAACCCGAATAACGTAAAATATCAAACGGCAGCGTGGCAGTCTGGAGAAACGGTTAGCTTAATCCCTGAATCATCTCTTTCTGCAGCTAAAACTCTTTATGACTTAAAGCAGGCTCCATTTACGTCAAGTATATTAGCTATTTGTCTGCTTATTTATCTATTGGCAGTGGTAGGTGTTTCAGCACCCTATTTATGGCTGAAGATCCAACCTATCTCGATGCTTGTAGATACGGGGCAATGGTGGCGATTATTGGGGCCCGCACTGATCCATTTTTCAGTTTTACATATCGCATTTAACCTGCTGTGGTGGTGGACATTAGGTAAACAAATTGAAATAACCTTCGGCCTAAGTAGTTTGTTATTGCTATTTGTGTTTTCTGCTGTTGTGTCTAATGTTGCTCAGTTGATGGTCAGTGGCCCCAACTTTGGTGGTCTTTCAGGTGTAGTGTATGCATTAGTCGGTTGTGTTTGGTGGTTGGGCTGGTTAAAACCCAGTTGGGGGCTATCACTGCCTAAACCCATAGTTGTGTTTTTGTTAGTTTGGTTAGTTGTAGGTTATTTGGATATTTTACCTGTGCATATGGCAAATACAGCCCATACAGTAGGGCTAACCTGTGGTTGTCTGTTTGCTTGGTTTTTGGCGACTAGAGCCAAAGCGCCAAGGATTAATAAGTCAGAATTTTAGCTCTGGAAATAAAGGTACTTAGTAAAAATAACATCCTTAACCATTTCAGAGCCCGTTTCCCTGAGCATAAGTTCTTTTATCTTTTCTAAACAGCTACGCCTAATATCCTCGCGGCCGGTAAGCGATTTTACTTTTTCTGCTGGTTGGCTACCGAATACTTCAATTACTGCTGCTCTTATCAGAGGTGAATGATGTTCTGCGGCTTCAAGAAAGTCAGCATCTTCCAACATTAATTCTATTGAGACTCTAACAAATCCTAATTTTCTAGCGCTAGTGCCTAAGTAATTTGTCACGATTTCTGGCTCGAGGCTGAAATAAGCGTAGTTTTTTTGGATTTTGGCCACTTCCTGCCCGTTTACCACACTGTGATAACTCATAAGAGCCAGTAAACTAGCAAGTAGCCATAAGCTAGAAAATAGCCATAAGATTTTTTTCATTGATAGTTTCTTTTGTTAGTAATCATTACAGTTGCCTTAAGCTTAACAATTTTTTGTTAAGCTCTTAAAACTAAATTTGTCTGAATAGTATTTAACTTTAGTCTGAGTGATGCACTTGTTATTATTCCTTTTTGCTAATTAATAACGTTGTTAAAATTGAACTCATCTTATACTTTTCCAATCGGTATCCCGTCACTATGGGCCGAACCCGAACAGATTACTATCCCTAGTCCATGTTTAAAAAATTGGTTACTAGACACAAGTTCGTTAACTGAAAGGTTACAATCACAATGTAGGTTATTCAATCTAACCTTGATAGGTCAACGGCAGGCAGAGATAACTCTTGAGGAATTTCAACGAGTATGTGCACCACAGCAACAGTTCAACCCACAAGAGTGGCAAGTTAGAGAAGTGTTATTGTGGGGCGATAATCAGCCTTGGGTCTTCGCTCGTTCGATTATCCCGCAAACACTATGCGAAAATGATTTTGTTAATCTCAATACCAAACCTCTAGGTCAACTGATATTTAATGATGAGCGATTTAAGCGGATGCCATTTGAAATAACCGAAATATGCCCAAGCAAAGCTTTTCTCGAACAATTACACATCTCTTCGGAGATGAACTTGTGGGGCCGCCGTTCTGTATTTAGTTTTGAAGGACTAAAAATGTCAGTCAGTGAGGTGTTTCTACCCCGTTCTCCAGCTTACCAAGAGATGAAATAGACTAATATGGACAATTCAGGCCCATTATCAACTGCAAAGTTAAACGCTTATTGGCGTTTAATGCGTGCCGACAAACCTATAGGTATCTACTTATTGCTGTGGCCCTGTGTCTGGGCATTGTGGATAGCTTCTGCAGGGATCCCAGACCTCCATATATTAGTGGTGTTTGTATTGGGTGTAGTGGTGATGCGATCGGCTGGTTGTGTGATTAACGATTATGCTGATCGTAAGGTAGATGGTCTAGTCGAACGATCTTCGAGTCGCCCTCTAGTGGCTGGAGACGTAACCGAAAAAGAGGCTTTGGGGTTATTCTTCATACTGCTATTTTGCGCCTTTTTACTGGTCTTAACCTTAACTTGGCAAACGGTTTTTATGTCAGTTGGCGGTTTAATATTGGCCACCATTTATCCCTTTATGAAACGTTATACTCACTTGCCTCAGGTTGTACTTGGCGCCGCTTTTGGTTGGTCTATTCCGATGGTTTTTGTGGCGACAGGGCAACCTTTAAACTGGATAGTATGGACGTTGTATTTTGCTAATTTAGCTTGGACTGTGGCCTATGATACTGAATACGCTATGGTCGATAAAAATGATGATATTAAAGTAGGTGTGAAATCAACGGCTATCTTATTTGGGCAGTACGATAAGTTGATCATCTTGCTGTTACAAATTACTAGCTTGTTATTGTTGGCTGCAGTAGCAGTAGCGTTAAAACTCAGTTGGCCTTTTTACATAGCGCTAGTTATCAGCATAGGGTTGTTTTTATATCAACACAGACTAATTAAAGATCGAGATAGGAACTTGTGTTTCAAGGCCTTTTTGCATAACCACTATGTGGGCTTAGTGTTTGCCATAGGTATAATTGTAGATTACAGCATTTACTCTTAAGTTTACTAAGGTGTGGCATAAGTCACACCTATGATATGAGTGGCCTACAGTAGGGTGATAATTTGTTACCCTTGTGGTTGCTCCAAATTAGCAATACGAGCTTCTAGTGCTTCGAGTTTTTCACGAGTACGCATTAACACTTGGCTTTGAATATCAAATTCCTCGCGACTAACAAAATCTAAGCGGCTGATCTGAGATTGTAATACTTGTTTAACTTTGGCCTCTGCACCTTCTGCCATGTTTTTAACACCTGGTGGTAGCGAATCAGAGATTTGTTTAGCAATTTCTTCTAGTTTTTTAGGATTTAGCATTAGAGTCTGTTTACCTTTCGAGTTCAAATTGGTTACATAAACGAAATTTGGGCTTAGTTTAAAAGTTATAGGTTGTTAATCTACTTGGACTAACCAGCGTATTCTCTTACAATCACCGCCCCATCATCATTGGTTGTTTAATTTAGCATGAAACTTAACCCTGGTCAGAACGAAGCTGTAAATTTTATTTCTGGCCCTTGCCTAGTGTTGGCGGGTGCGGGTAGTGGAAAAACCCGGGTTATCATTAATAAAATTGCTTATTTAGTGAGAGAATGTGAGCTTCCCGCTCGTTATATTGCCGCAGTGACCTTTACCAATAAAGCCGCGCGAGAAATGAAAGAGCGTGTGGCGCAAACTCTGGGTAAAAAGGAAGCTCGGGGCTTAAAAATATCTACTTTTCACACTTTAGGTTTAAATATCATTAAATCGGAAGTCAAAACCCTGGGTTTAAAACCCGGCTTCTCTCTATTTGATGATAAAGACAGTATGTCACTGCTCAAAGATTTGACCGAAGTCGAGTTTGATGGTGACAAAGAGCTGTTGTCTGGGTTGCAAACTTGTATATCTAACTGGAAAAACGCGCTTATTTTACCTGAAGACCTAAAACATCAGACTCTGTCTCCCAGTGACCTTGAACATGCTGAATTCTATCAGCGTTATCATAATCACTTGCGAGCTTATAATGCTCTAGATTTTGATGACTTGATCTTACTGCCTACGGTACTGCTTAAAAATAATGAGACAGTAAGACAAAAATGGCAGAACAAAATACGTTATTTGTTGGTGGATGAATATCAAGATACCAACACCAGCCAATATGAATTAGTGCGGCTGCTGGTGGGTGAAAGATCCAGATTCACTGTAGTGGGTGATGACGATCAATCTATTTACTCTTGGCGCGGAGCTAGGCCACAGAACTTAGTTTTACTGCAGACTGACTTCCCTAAATTAAGAGTCATTAAGTTGGAACAAAACTATCGCTCGTCTGAACGAATTTTGCATTGTGCCAATATTCTTATCCAGAACAACCCTCATGTGTTTGAAAAAAAGTTATTTTCTGAGTTGGGCTACGGTGAACCTTTACAAGTGATTACCGCTAAAAATGAAGAGCATGAAGCTGAGCGAGTAGTTGCGGAGTTAATGGCCCACAAGTTTATGGGGGCTACAAAATATAAAGATTATGCCATTTTGTATCGAGGCAACTTCCAGTCTCGGGTGTTCGAAAAAGTACTAATGAGTAATCGTATTCCCTACAAAATTAGTGGTGGCATGTCGTTTTTTGGGCGTACCGAAGTCAAAGACATCATGGCTTATTTACGTTTGTTGGTAAATCAGGACGATGACAATGCTCTTTTGAGAGTGATAAATACGCCTACTCGCGGTATTGGTCGTGTTAGTTTAGAAAAACTCGGTAATTTAGCTAATCATAATCGGACTTCTATGTTTGAAGCTACGTTTGATCCCAATCTACAGGATGTTTTATCCGGCAAAGCTTTGGTATCTGTAGAGCAATTTGGCCGTTGGATAGTCGAATTATCAGATAGAGCGGTCAGAGGTGATGGCATTGCTACCATACGTGAAATGATTAAAGCCATGGGCTACGAAGAGTGGTTGTATGAGTCAAGTACTAGCCCTAAAGCGGCAGAAATGGGTATGGCTAATATCAGCACTTTGTTTGGCTGGATCAGCGACATGCTTGAAGGTAGTGAACTTGACCCACCAATGACATTACAAGAGGTGGTTAATCGACTTATTTTGCGGGATATGATGGAACGTAGTGAAGATGATGAAGAATCAGATCAAGTACAGCTGATGACTTTGCATGCATCAAAAGGACTAGAGTTCCCTTACGTATTTATGGTGGGTATGGAAGAGGGATTGTTGCCCCATCAGAGTAGCATAGACGAAGACAATATCGACGAGGAAAGACGTTTAGCTTATGTGGGCATAACCCGTGCACAAAAAGTGTTGTTTATGACCTTAGTTAAAGAAAGACGTCAATATGGTGAAGTGATAAATCCCGAACCTAGTCGATTTTTGCACGAATTGCCCCAAGATGATTTGGTATGGGAGCATAAAAAACCCAAAGTGTCAGCACAAGAGCGTCAGCAAAAATCTCAAGTTGGGATAGCCAATCTACGTAATATGATGAATAAGAATTAATTAAGCACTAATTGCCTTGTCTGTATCACTATCAAGCCCAATTCTTTTTGCTTGCTGCAAATACTTTCCTTGACCAAACTCGCAGCCAGCCTCAACTAAGGCAATATATTGTTCTTCTTTGGTTATGCCTTCTGCAATCAGCTTAAACTTCAGATGACTAGATATAGATAATACAGATTGGATGAGCTTAAGATTACGTTCTGAACGGGGTAAAGTTTTCACAAAATGATGATCTACTTTTACATAATCAAATGGATATGAATATAAGTAGCTTAACGATGCTAATCCACTACCAAAGTTATCAAGTACTAAAGTAATACCTGCTCTTTTTAAGGTTTTTATAGCGGGTAATAAAAACAGTGAACGGCTGTTTAAGGTGTTTTCATCAAATTCGATGACCAGTTTTTTAGGGTCAGCTCCTGCATTAAGGCAATATTCAATTAATTGTTGAGCCAAGGATGTTTGCGTCAAGTGATGAATCGATAGGTTAATTGCTACCACTCTTTTTTGATCACTAGGGGTCCCATTTTGCCAAGTGACTAACATTTCACATGCTTTAGACAAAATATACCTATCCATTTCAACAGTAAGACCGCACTGTTCTGCTACTTGCCAGTATTGCTCTCGTTTAATCTTGCCTAAGCTTAGATGTTCCCAACGAATGTAACATTCTTCGTACAAAATTTGTTTTGTGTGTAAATCTATTATCGGTTGAGAGTAATGTTCGAAAGCCCGTGCTTGTAGCACTTTCCTGAATTCTTCTTCAATTTCTAATTCTACCAATAGTTTTTCACGCATGGTTTTATCAAAAATTATGTACCTTCCACGCCCCATTGCCTTAGCTTGATACATGGCGGCATCTGCATCTCGCAACACTTCGTCTGCTTTATCATAAGCGTTTTCCAAATAGGTAATACCTATGCTGGCGCCAGAGTACATTTCTTTATTTTCGATCTTAAAAGGCTTAGCTATTGATTCAATGATACGAGCTGATATTTCTTCTATATCTGTAGCAGTTTCAAAGTTATCAAATAATACAACAAATTCATCTCCACCTAATCGAGCTAGTAAGTCGTGGCCTCTGATACAAGAATTGATTCGGTTAGCCACTTCTTTTAAAAATGCATCACCAGCTAAATGACCTAAGGTGTCGTTAATTTGTTTGAATCTATCTAGATCAATAAAAATTACAGCGAAGTTGTTGGCGCTATATCTCTGTTTGCTAGCGATGGCTAATTCAAGTCGGCTGTTAAATAACACCCTATTAGCTAAGCCCGTTAAAGAATCATGTTGGGTATCATATTCCAATTGTAATTGTGCGAGTTTTCGTTCTTCAATTTGTTTTTGCAAAAATTTGTTGGTGGAATTCAACTCTTGAGTGCGTAGTTTTACTTCTTCCGCCAAACGTTGGTTATAGGCTTTCATAGCATCAGAAGCTTGTTTACGAGTTAATGCAACGGCAATATGATGAGAAACGAATCGTAAAAACTCTAAATCCTTTAAGGTATATTGTTTGGAGTTTTTATAACTCTGCACAACTATGACACCTGATATTATGCCATCTACTACTAAGGGTGCACCCAGCCAAGAGTGAGCATTTTGGTATATGGTGTTCGCGACCTCTTCATGTAATTCGCCTGCTTCGTATAGCCCTTTTACATTTGATGAGTTAATTAATTCAGCATTTCCGTTGCGGATAATATACTCGGTTAACCCTAACCCCATATTACGGGGCTCGATATGAGATTCAAACTGATCTTTGTAATAAGGAAAATCTAATGTTTGAGTTTGAGTTTTATTGTTTATAGTTGCTACATAACAGTTAGGCGCGCCAATTAAGTGCGATAAAATATCATGGATAGCTGAATAAAAGTCGTCCATATTTCCTTCTACTGAAGCGGACAACTCTGATATTTCAAATAACGCCTGTTGTAAAGACTCTACTTTTTGTCTTTCGCTAATTTCTTCTTGTAATTCTTCATTGATTTGGCGTAGTTGCTTAGTGCGCTGGCGAATGGATTTTTCAGTTAACTCTCGACTTTTGACTCTATCAAGGCAGTTAACTATATGCTGAGAAACAAAAAGTAATATTTCTAAGTCTGCCTGACTATAGCGAATAGACTCATCATAACTTTGTACCACCATAGCACCGATAACTTGTGAGCCTCTTTTTAAAGGCACACCTATCCAGTCAACAGGAGCTGCACCTAAATCTTTTACAGATATTTCGGCAGTTTGTTGCTTATAGGTTTCTTGGGTTAGAAATAAATGATTACCCGTACGCAGTATGTAGCCGGTGAGACTGTTTTTTAGATCATCAGCTGAGATCTGTGAAACCACTTGTTCATCGAATTCATCCACAAAATAGACAAAATCAATAATTTCTTTTTCCTCGTCAGAAAAGGCTACAAAGAAATTTTGGGCTGACATAAAGCCGCCAATAATGTCATGAATTGCAGGATATAAACTTGATAACTCATTGATTGAACTAGCTAATTCTGAAATATCAAAAAGTGATTTCTGAATTGACTCAGAACGCTTATATTTTCGCGTTATCTGCTGCAATTGAGGAACAAGCTCTCGCAGTTCTTCTAAGGACAGTTTATCGGAAATATGTTTCGGCGTATTCTGCAAAGTTTATTGTTCTTTTATGTTGAAGTAAGTACAAAAATTAAGCTATCAAAAGTAAACTATTCAGATCAAAAAGACCACCCTAGGAGTGGTCTTTTTTACATCAAAGTTGTGGTTAATCTTCTAAACCTAGATACCTTCAATCATATGTTCAATGGCTGCCTTGATTTCGTCATCCGAACAATCGCCACAAGTACCCTTTGGAGGCATGGCGCCTATACCATTAATTGCATTTTTCCAAACTACATCAAAGCCTTTCTCTAAACGAGGAGACCAGTCTGCTGCATTTTGAAGTTTAGGCGCATTTAAAACACCAACACTGTGACAAGCAACACAAGCTTTAGCGTAAATATCTGAACCTGCTCTTGGTCCTGAAGATGCTGCTTCTGCTTTTGCACCGGCTATATGCACCTTACCTACAGGCTGAATACGAGCCTTGATATCATCTTCAGTCATTTCTTGTGCTTGTACCGCCAAGACGCTAAAAACACCCATACAGATACATAAAAAAGCTTTAAATTTCACAAAATTCTCCAAATCAGGCTTTGTTTACCTTAAAAAACTGGGACAGATTATAACCACTAATATTGTGTGAACAACTAATTAACTTAAAAATCTAAATGAATTTGTATTTTTTGTTTAAACTAAAAGTGGTTTTTTTAATTGTTTACAGAGATTGCAGCCTCAGATGACTGCTCTAATATACTCAGCTCAATATACTATTGGTGCTAAATAAAATTTTTATATAGGGGATTAAAAATGTCAAAATTAAAGTGCCTGTTGAGCATAATGGGGTGTATTTTATTAACTGGCTCAGCCTGCGCACAGCAACCAACAATCCCACTTTCAGATAGTAATCAAGCATACGAATACCAACTAGTTACTAAGGGAATCGATATCCCTTGGGGTATGGCGTGGTTGGACGAAAAGAGCATACTCGTGTCCGACCGTAAGGGCGAACTGAGGATTATCAGAAACGGTAAACTATTAAGTGAAAAAATTATAGGATTACCTGAACTTAGGGCACAGGGGCAAGGCGGTTTATTAGATGTGGCAGTTGACCCAAATTATGCTCTAAATAGTCTCATTTACTTTTCTTATTCTAGTATCGAAGGAGAGGGTGAAGGCGGACATACATCTGTTATGCGCGCTAAATTACAAGATTTTAAACTGACTGAACAAACTGTTATTTTTGCTGGTGGCCTCAATTCTACCAAAGGCCAACATTACGGTAGCCGCCTAACATTCGACAATCAAGGTTATTTGTATATTTCTAATGGTGATAGAGGGAACCGTGACGTTAACCCGCAAAGTTTAGAGCGATACGCAGGTAAAATTCATAGAATTAACAGCGACGGTAGTATTCCTGAAGATAATCCATTTGTGGCACAAAAAGATGCCCTTGCTTCAATCTATTCATATGGTCATCGCAATCCACAGGGGATGGCAATGCATCCAGTAACAGGTGACATTTGGACTCACGAACATGGGCCTAAAGGCGGTGATGAAGTCAACATTATCCAACAAGGTGCAAATTATGGCTGGCCAGTCATCAGTTACGGTGTGAATTACAGCGGTACCTCATTTACAGAGTTGACTGAAAAAGAAGGTATGCAGCAACCTGCTTGGTATTGGGTACCCTCAATTGCTCCATCAGGCATGACCTTTGTGACCAGTGATATCTACCCTGATTGGAAAGGTAAAATAATAGTCGGCTCATTAAAGTTTGCTTATCTAGTTGCACTAGAATTAGATGGTAATAAAGTACTCAGTCAAGAAGTGTTGTTTCCAGGAATAGGTCGGGTACGTAATGTTAAACAAGGCGCTGACGGTTATCTTTATGTTGCAACTGATGGCTCAGGGATATTTAAAATAGTGCCTGTGAGCGCTATTTAATACTAATTCTATCACTACCATTTTGATTAGGGTAACGCTAGATTGGCTGGTACTTCGTCAATAATGACTTCAAGGCATGGGTGTTTATTGGTTTGGTGAGATATTCATTCATGCCTGCTTCAAGACATTTTTCGCGCTCACTATTCATGGTGTTTGCAGTGAGTGCGATTATAGGAATTTTACTAAACAAGTCGCCAGCATCACCAGCGCGTATGTGGAGTGTTGCTTCGTAACCATCCATATTCGGCATCTGACAATCCATTAGTATCAGGTCAAATGTTGTCGGCTGGGAATGTCTGAGTAGAGAAAGCGCCTCAAGCCCATCGTTTGCAACTTCAACTTCAATTTTTAGGTCATTCAAAATAGCAATCATCACCTCTTGGTTGATAAAATTGTCTTCAACCAGCAGGACACGCAACTTAGATATGTTGACTAAAGACGTGGCGGTGTTCGGTTTTTGTTGCTGGGTCGTTTCGGGATCTGCAAAAGCAAGTTGAACTGAAAATTGGAAGACTGATCCCTCTCCTAATTTACTCTTGGCAGTTATGGCTCCACCCATCAATTCACAGAGCTCCCTAGTTATCGCTAGGCCAAGACCCGTGCCTCCGAAATTCCTTGTTGTCGACATATCGGCCTGAGAGAACGAGTCAAATAGATAGGGCAGTGACACGTCGCTAACACCAATGCCAGTATCGGTCACTACCACATTTAGGTAGATATGACCGTCGAGCGTATTCAAACCATATTGGACATGGATGTTGCCAGATTCCGTAAACTTGATCGCATTGGACAATAGATTGTTCATGATTTGGATGATTCGATGAGGGTCGCCCAGCACTTTTGCGTGCTGGATATGTTTTTTCTCTAGTTCGAGCTTCAGTCCTTTTTTGTTAGCCTGAAATTGCTGATCATGAATTAACTCAGAAAACAGCTGTTCGACATCAAATTCCACCCGCTCTATAGTCAGTTCTCCCGCCTCTATCTTCGAGAAATCTAAGATGTCGTTGATGATATTCATTAGTGAGTCGGCGCTACGCTTAGCTGAAGCAATGAAATTCTTCTGTTTTTCATCTAGTTTCGAATGTGAGATAACCTCAATCATGCCAATGACTCCGTTCATTGGTGTGCGAATTTCGTGACTCATGTTTGCCAAAAATGCGCTTTTTGCTTCGGTTGCTGCCTTAGCCTCTTGCTCATGTTGTATAGCAAGGTCTCTCTCCTTAGATAGCTCTAGTTGTTTTTCTACTAAATTTTTTCGGGCTAAATGGGCAAACCAACTGAGCAGGGTGCTCATCGCCATGGCGAAGAAAAAATGTTGGATTAACGCGATTTCAAGAGCGAAGTTGATGATTATCCATCCCATCCAATTGAACAGAATTGAGGCTAACCAGTGACTACGATCCGATAACACAATGCCTGACGCGATAATAGCCACGAATATGTTGGTAGTTTGTTCTGGGGCTTCAGAAAACCATAAGTGAATAAGACTGTTTGCACTGCCCATTAGCATCAGTAATAGGATCGTCAGGCTATGTCGGGCCAAAGAAATCTTGGGAGCTTTGAGTCCGATGACAACACTTACAGTTGCAGTCACTAGGGCCGTAGTAAGCAGGATCCACTTAAATGTATCTTGCAGAACCAATAAATGTGCAAATGTCAGAAAAAAATAGAAGAACGCAAAAAAATAGGCAACAGGCCTAAGTAGGTCGATGGTTTCATTACTATTTTGGATTTTAAGACTTTGTTGATTCAAAAGGGACAATCTCTTACATCTATCTATTAGGGTTAACTCTAGAAGAATGTCCGCTTACTGCTAGCCTATACTTAACTAGAATACCCAGCTTGGATAACCTAGAAAAGCAACATCACGCCGATTCTTTATAAGTTACATAACGCCCAAAGAAGAGCGAATAATAGGTAGAGTAAGCGTCTTCTTTCAAAAAATCTAGGGTTAGCACTCGGTCTTTTTACGTCATAAATGTTGCTTAACCCAAGCTAGATAAGCATCAACCAGAGTTCAGGTCCATTCGTTTATTTTGCAGCTAAATCACAGATCTGCTTTTATGACAAAAGCAGAGGTTATTTTTGCTTCACTTTTAGTAAGTTTTTTTGATGGAATGCATATCTTCTTTTGAGCGTATCAGTCGATTGCGCTTCAGGGATAATAGATAGAGTCATAAACTTATCTTCACTGAACTCAGGCCAAGAAGGTAAATCCTCGCCGTTAGGATCGCCAAATTTGATAAAATTGGCAAAATATTGCTGCATCAGTTTTGATACTTGGTAGTCTGCTTCCTGCCACAGATATAGTTTATTCACATCTAAATTACCCAGAGCGTATTCAATTTCTGCGGAGTGAGTAGCGCCTCGTGGGGGGATTTTGGGTGTTTCTTTTTCTATGTTTGCGGGACGAATATGCTCATAACGATAATAAAAACTGGGTTTGCCACTAGACTTGGTAACAGTGTCCATCCAATGATAAGTGCCATAACTGATAAACCTATCAGAAGCTAAATCCTGCGCAGCATCCATCACTTGTTCGATATTTTTTGCTGGATATAAATTAAAAACCTCTTCATGACTATCGGGATATAACCGCTGCAGTGCCTCTGTGTAGTGAGTTATTGTAGGTTTATTTTCGCCTAAAATATCATGGTAACTCGCTTCCTGAGAATTTACCCCAGCCAATAAAGGCACCTGAGAAAATTGCTTTTTGGCATATAGTTCTTGGGGAGATATAGGTAAAAAGTAGTTGTCGATTGTCGGTTTGAACCAAGTGATACCAGCATCATTTGCCAAACTCAATAATTGTGTTGCTGGTATTTTTCGTAACTCACTTAATTTAGCCTTATCGCTTGCTATTGCATTGACCAGCGCTTGTCCTTTTTTGTATGCTTCGGCTAAAGGTACAGCCATGAGTGGTGGCCCAAGAATTGCTCCACTTTCACCTATAGCACCAGCAAAAAGATCTCTTGATAAAGGCGAGGCCATGAGTGCACT
>TARA_R110002153_G_scaffold66352_3_pt1 | contig 28178 bp, 21 predicted proteins | sample TARA_R110002153 | Tara Oceans TARA_R110002153 (sample SAMEA4398193) | marine metagenome | biome: Polar Biome; feature: [SRF] surface water layer (ENVO:00010504); material: water (ENVO:00002006), including particulate matter (ENVO:01000060) such as... | depth 5 m | reverse complement strand
TAGCCACATCAGCGCGATAACGAAGATAGTTTTCACCTTGCACCAACGCAACGGGTTGTGATAATTGAGGTAAACTCGGTTCGCTAATTAGGGCTAAATGCCCCGGTTTTTTTGCCAGCAAAGCAGATAACGTTGCATCGGCGCGCGCTAACAATGTCTGCATCTGTGGCAGGCTGGCCTCAACTTGAAATACCTGCGCATCAATGCGCGCAATTTCTAATTCAGAGGCAAATCCGGCCTGAAATCGTGCTTTGACTATGGTGCGTGTTTGGCGCAAATTAGCGAGGTTTTGCTCGGCCACTTTTAAGCGGAATTGTGCACCTCGATAGTCACCATAACTCGCTGCCACTTGACTGACAATTTGTAGTTGAGCATCGTGCCATAAAATGTCGGCTTGCTCTGCTTCGGCCAGTGATGCTTCAATCGCTCGGCGTACTTTACCGAATAAATCCACATCCCAAGTCAAATTAGCGCCCGTATTATAGCCACGTGTGATGGTATTATTATCGGTACTTAGTAAGGTTGGATTTTTAGCCGCTTGGTAGCCTGCATCCAAGGTACCTTTAGGCAATACATCGTTAGCGCTGTCACGAAATATCGCATAGGCACGCAGCACATTAGCTTGAGCTTGAAACAACGTACGATTTTCTTCTAATGCGACATTAATTAACTGATTCAGATCTTCATCTCCAAAAGCCTGCCACCAATTGGTTAGCTTATCTGCTTGTTGATATGAGTCTGTTAACGCAATATTTTTTACCTTAGTTGGGGCTTGATAGTCAGGCCCTACAGCGCAGGCGCTAAGGACTACAATTAGTCCCGCGAGTGTGCCTATTTTTTTAATGTTACCCATGGTCAGCCTCCTATTTGGCAGTGTTTAATTGAGTGGAACTAAGTGCCTTTTGCTCACCGCGTTTAGCCAGTACGTAGTAAAATAATGGGGTAAGCAATAGGCCAAATAGGGTCACGCCGATCATGCCTGAGAACACTGCTACGCCCATAGCTTGACGCATTTCAGCCCCTGGGCCCGTTGATAGCACCATTGGCACTACGCCCATAATAAATGCAATTGATGTCATCAAAATGGGACGTAAGCGCAGTCGACCGGCTTCTAATATGGCTTCTCTGGCGGTTTTGCCTTGGTCTTGTAAATCTTTTGCGAACTCCACAATCAAGATTGCATTTTTAGTTGCCAGTCCCACCAGTACAATAAATCCGATTTGGGTGAATATATTGTTGTCACCCCCTGCGATAAGTACACCGCTTAACGCTGACAATAACGTCATGGGAATAATCAAAATAATAGCCAGCGGTAAGCTAAGGCTCTCGTATTGAGCGGCCAACACCATAAACACCAACAATATGATCAACGGGAAAATATACATACCCGCATTACCCGCCAGAATTTGTTGATAGGTTAGTTCGGTCCACTCATAACTCATGCCGTTAGGTAAGGTCTCGGCTAGGATCTTCTCAATAGCCGCTTGGGCCTCACCAGAACTGAACCCTGGCGCGGCACCCCCATTAATCTCCGCAGTGGTAAAGCCGTTGTAATGCATAACTCGGTCAGGGCCTGCGGTATTGTTAACGCTAATAAACGAGCCAATTGGTACCATATCACCGTGGTTGTTACGTACTTTCAGTTGGGCAATTTGCTCAGGGGTTTGTCTGAACTGCTCATCTGCTTGTACATTAACTTGGTATGTACGACCAAACTGGTTGAAGTCATTGGCGTACACCGACCCCATATATCCCTGCAAAGTCGTAAACAACTCATCTAAAGAAACAGATTGTTGCTTCGCTTTAGTGCGATCAATATCCACATCTAATTGCGGTACATTAATTTGGTAACTCGAGAATACTCCTGCTAGTTCAGGGGTAGCCCAAGCTTTTTGCAATACTTGCATGGTGACTTTATATAGCTCGTCGTAACCGTAATTTGAGCGGTCTTGAATTTGTAATCTAAAGCCTCCTATTGTGCCTAAACCCTGCACTGGCGGCGGTGGGAATATGGCAATATAAGCGTCTTCAATGGCCGCGAATTTCTGATTAAGCGCAGCTGCTATAGCGCCAGCCGATAACGACGGGTCGCTGCGATCTGCGAAATCATCTAGCGGAGTAAACACAATCCCACTATTGGTGCTATTGGTTAAACCATTGATGCTCAAACCAGGGAAAGCAACTGAGTGGGCAACGCCGGGTTGCTCAAGGGCAATACGGGACATTTCTTTAATGACCGCATCGGTGCGTTCAAGTGACGCAGCATCAGGTAATTGGGCGAACGCCACTAGATATTGTTTATCTTGACCGGGTACATAACCCGTTGGCGTGGTTGCGAATTGCAAGCCCGTCAAACCCACTAAGCCAACGTAAATCACCCCTACTAATAAGCTGAAGCGAAGCACTTTTTTAACGACCCAACCGTAACCGTTTGATAAACGCGTAAAGAAACGATTGAATGGATTAAACAGCCAACGGCCTAACAATTTGTCCATGGCCCGAGTCAAAAGATCTTTTTTCTCGTGAGGGCTTCTAAGTAGTAAAGCTGATAGAGCAGGGCTTAACGTCAATGAGTTAATTGCTGATATAAACGTTGAAATAGTAATCGTTAATGCAAATTGCTTATAGAATTGACCTGTTAAACCAGACATAAACGCCGTTGGAATAAACACCGCAGCGAGTACCAATGTCGTTGCCACAATAGGGCCAGTGACTTCTTTCATGGCTTTTTGGGTAGCAGCAAAAGGAGACAACCCTTCTTCAATGTTACGCTCGACGTTTTCTACCACCACTATGGCATCATCCACGACTATGCCTATGGCTAAAACCAAGCCAAATAATGATAACGCATTTAACGAGAAGCCCAGCAGATGCATAAAGGCGAATGTGCCGACCAATGATACGGGTACCGCCACTAAAGGAATGATTGAAGCGCGCCAAGTTTGTAAAAACAACACCACTACCAGCACGACTAACAACAAGGCTTCAAATAAGGTTTTAACGACGGCTTCAATCGAACCACGCACGAATACCGTTGGGTCATAAACAATGTCGTAACTTAACCCATCAGGGAAGGTTTGCGATAATTCGGCCATTTTACTGCGTACATCGTTTGAGATCTGAATCGCATTTGAACCAGATGCTTGAAAAACAGGCATTGCAGCAGCATCTTGATTGTCCAACATTGAACGTAATGCATAAGACGAAGCGCCTAATTCTACTCGTGCTACATCTTTTAACCGGCTGATCTGGCCTTGTTCACCAACTTTGATAATTATGTCTTCAAATTCTTCAACATTGGTTAAGCGACCTTTGACGTTAATTAAAAGTTGAAAATCACTATTCCCACTTGGTTGCGCGCCTAAGCTACCGGCGGCAGCTTGTTGGTTTTGTTCACGGATAGCGCTAACAATGTTACCTGGTGATAAACCTAAGGCCGCGACTTTGTTGGGGTCTAGCCATACGCGCATACTATAGTCGCCTGCACCAAATACACGTACTTGGCCAACGCCTTCTATTCGTGCTAATTCGTCTTTTACGTTTAACACCGCATAGTTTGACAAGTACAACATATCGTAGCGTTTATCTGGCGAGGTTAAATGCACGACCATGGTTAAATCTGGCGACGACTTTTCGGTCACTACACCTAAGCGCTGAACTTCTTCCGGTAGGCGCGGTTTAGCGCGCTCAACGCGGCTCTGTACTTGGGTTTGGGCCAAATCCACGTCACTGCCAATGGCAAATGTGATGGTTAAGGTCATGCGCCCATCAGATGTGGCCTGAGAGGACATATACAACATGTTTTCAACGCCGTTAATTTCCTGTTCCAGTGGCGAAGCCACCGTTTCGGCAATAACTTTAGGGTTGGCACCCGGATAATTAGCGGTCACAACTACGGTAGGTGGTACTACTTCAGGGTACTCAGTAATAGGCAGTTGCCATACTGAGATTGCACCCACGATAAAGAATATAAGAGATATAACCGCCGCAAATATGGGACGACGTATAAAATACTGCGAAAACATAATCGTCCCCTTAACCGCGATCTACAAGTGTTTCGTTGGCTTGCGCCGTCAATTCATTGCTAGTTTGGTCGAGTGATTTTTGTTGCTGGCGCAGTGCGGTAAGGGTCTCTTGCGAGGTCATATCGACTACTTTAGGTTGTATTTGCATATTGGCTCGTACGCGCTGTAAGCCATTTATTACGATGGTGTCCTGGGGGAATAAACCTTTGGTCACGATGCGCAATCCATTGATTTTTTCGCCTAAAACAACGTTGCGATATTCAAGTTGATTATCTTGCTTTACAACCAACACAAATTTTTTGTTTAGATCCGTACCCACCGCTTTTTCATCAATTAAAATACCTTGATAAGAGTTACTGCCAACCAACTTAACTCGGGCAAATAAACCTGGTAGCAATGCATGATCTTGATTAGGGAACGTCGCGCGAATACGTATGGTGCCAGTTTGTTGATTCACTGCGTTGTCAACGAAATCAATGTTACCTACATAGTCGAAGTTAATGTCGTTAGCCAAAGCCATATACACAGGGTTACCGCTAGCATCGCGGGTATTGCTGCGTTTTCCCGACTCAGCGAGCTGAACGTATTTAAGATAAGTTTGCTCATCAACATCGAAGTAGGCGTACATTTTATCCATTGATACCAAGCTGGTTAGTATGCTTTGCCCCGCTGTCACAAAGTTACCTTGAGTTATCTGAGCATAAGAAACACGGCCTGAAATAGGGGCTGTGACTTGGGTATAAGACAAGTCAAGTTCGGCACGTACCAATGCCGCCGATACTGATGCGACAGTTGCTGACGTTTGTTGCTTACGCGCTAAGCGCCCATCGAGAATTTCTATTGATACAGCGCGTTGTTCGCTTAGGGTTTTAGCTCGATTAAAATCGTTTTGTGCTTGTATATATGCGCTTTGCGCACTTTGAAGTTCTGCTTTTAGGCGATCAGCTTCTGCTTTGAAAGCGCGTGGGTCTATTTGAAATAGAACGTCACCCTTTTCAACAACCGCACCTTCCTCAAACAAAACGTTTTCAATGTAACCCGATACACGCGGAATCAAGGTTACTGTTTGCGGCGCCTGAAGGCGGCCGGTAAATTCGTCCCATTCAGTAATGCGTTCATGCACGACTTGAGCAACGGTTACTTGAGGTGCCGCTGGAGCTGTGGGTTGTTTAGGTATATCTGGGTCGCCGCAAGCTACCAAAACAATGCTAGCGACTATGCCTAATATCCAATTTTTCATGCTGTGTTTTGTGCTCATGAGCCTAGTTTTCCTAATTTTTACGCTGTTGGTAATCTGATTCTTTGTAAAATTTGATACTTATGTACTGGTCGGTAAGAATATAGATGTGATTTACACAGTCAATCTATTTATGTACCGATTGGTAATTTATTTTTGTGCTAACTAATAACCGTTTTGATGAGTTCCCATTTAAACGAGAGTATTTGATTGATAGGCGCCGTGAAATTTGAACTTTGCTTCGTTTAGTCTGACTAACCATGAAACGCATAGTACGCAGGGGGCTGGGTGATATGAATGCCGAAAGCTGCAGGATTATTGCCTAATTCTATAAATTGGAAATAACCAATTTTCTGTACTCACTAGTAAATAACCCCTTATAGACAAGGGTTAATTACCTGTTTATTATGTGAGCATAATTAAATCAGGAGCCGAATAATGAATGCTGTTAGTTGTACTGCTGCAGTGGGTAGACCACGCGCTTTTGACATGCAAATTGCGCTTGAAAGAGCGTTAGAGGTTTTTTGGGCCAAAGGTTACGACGGTGCATCACTGTCTGATTTAACCAGTGCGATGGGTATTAATAAACCCAGTTTGTACTCCGCTTTTGGTAACAAAGAGCAGCTGTTTTTAAAATCGATCGAGTTCTATGAAAATCGTCCTTGTGGCTTTTTTAAGCCCGCTTTAGCGCAACCAACCGCTTATGAAGTGGCGGAATATATGCTGTTAGGCGCGGCCAAAAATATGTCAGATCCTTCTCATCCTCAGGGTTGCGTTATGGTGCAAGGCGCGTTGGCATGCAGTGAAGCAGCGGCAGGTGTAAAAGAAGAGTTAACTAAGCGCCGTCAGCAAAGTGAAGAACAAGTACGCGAGCGTTTTCAATTAGCCAAAGAACAAGGTGACTTGGCAAAAGATACTGACGTTGGCACATTGGCGCGTTTTATCAGTACTGTTATACAAGGTATAGCCATTCAAGCCAGCAGTGGCGCCACCGAAGATCAGCTAGTTGATGTAGCTAAATTAGCGTTAGCGAGCTTTCCACGTAATCCTTAATTGCTCACTCAATATTATTTTTCTGTCTATTCATAAGTACTTACGTTAAGAATAGGCAGCATTAAAGCGTATTACTTAATCTCTATGTTATATCGTTCGGGCGTGTCTACTGAATTATAATTACGAAGCCAAATCTGTCGCTAAGATCCTCTAAATTCTATTACTCTGTAGGTAAATAACGAAAAATTCTGATAACGTTAAACTAACACGCTGCTTATCGTTAATGTGTGTTAAACATGCTGCAATTTGAGCTTCCTTTTAATCTTATTAATAATTGTAAAATATAGATAAACAAAGGGCTAAAGATATTAATTGGTTTTTGTTTTGCGTATAATCTCCATCGGTCTACGCAACGAAAAACGCAACTGTTGACTGCATTGTAAAAGTAGGTTTTCACTGTCGATGTTTGATTAAATCGAAGTGTATGCAATCAGTTTTCAAAGGTCTGTAACACCGATACGTTCGGCGTTCTTTTATGCAGTTTCTCGTCATATCCATAGTGTGCAATTTTTTATACGGAAAAAGATTATGAAGGTAATTTGCATTGGTGAAATGCTCATCGATTTTGTGTGTACAGATACCAACAAGGGTTTGGTAAATGGCGTTAATTACGTAAAAAAATCTGGTGGTGCGCCAGCAAACGTTGCCGCTTGTATTGGTAAATTAGGTGGCGAGCCAGTTTTAGTTGGCTCCGTTGGCAATGATCCGTTCGGTGCGTTTTTAATTGACGAAGTAAAACGTTATGCGATTAATACAGATCATGTTGCGTCTTTGTCCACATCTACCACTTTGGCCTTTGTATCATTAGGTGATAATGGCGAACGTGAATTTGCCTTCAATAGAGGGGCTGACGAACAGCTTAATCTAGATGACGCAACGATAGACACATTGTTAAGTGACTCCATTTTACACCTTGGTTCTGCCACTGCATTGTTAGGTGGCGAATTAGGCGACAGTTATTTGCGTATCGCTCAGCAAGCCAAGAAGAATGGCAATATTATTTGTTTCGACCCTAACTTTAGAATTGATTTATGGCGTGGTCGCGAAGCTGAATTTAGAGATATTTGTAATACCTATTTTGCCTTAGCTGATATTGTAAAAGTCAGTGACGAAGAACTGGTTTTGCTTTCACAACAAGATGATATGGCGCAAGGTTGCCAATACTTTCATGATTTAGGCGTCAAAGTCGTATTGGTTACCCTAGGTCCAGATGGCTGCTTAATTTCACAAAATGGTCAGCAATATATCGTCCCAGCCTATGAGATTAATGCAGTAGACACCACTGGTGCCGGAGATTCTTTTATTGGCGCAATATTATTTCAAATGGCGAAAAGTGCGCCAGGCGAAAACTTCTACCAAGACGACTTCAAAGGCTTTATCGAATTTGCCGGAAAAGTAAGTGGCTTAGTGTGCGCTAAAATTGGTGCAATGACGGCGCTGCCCACCTTACCTGAAGTTAATGCCATGACGTTCGTGGTTAAAAACAAAGCATAGATAAAATTTAATGCTAATCAGATGGTTAGTATTAAATTATCCATTAAAAAAGGGACCCTCAATAACTGATGGTCCCTTTTTAATGTTCGCTTTGTGAATACTGTAGGTTTAGTCGATACTTAAAAGCCGCTCGGCGGTGTATTCATTGGTTATCAATGAATTAACTAACTTTGAACGCAGGGCGCCTAGAATTGCGAAAACCTTATCTTCACCGGCAGCTATAGCAAATACAGGTTTGCTTGAGGCAACAATAAGCGGCGTACTCGCCACTCGTTGATTAATACCGCAATCTAGCAACTGCCCGTTTTTGTCAAAAACCCAGCTGATAATTTCACCGACTGCGCCGCCAGTTTGCAACTCATCTAACTCTTTAGGCGTAACGAAACCGTCTAAATGCAGTGGCGAATTGGTGCCTAAATTCCCTACACCCACAAAGGTTACGTCAGCTTGTCGAGCCAATGCCATATTCTGTGCAATATGCGGCATAGCATGTAACTGATTTTTTGCTTTCACACTTTGCGGTAATACGGGCAGCGGCATAGGATAATGCTTCGCGTTAACACGTTCAGCCATACGCACCACAACATCGTAAGGAGACGCAGCTCCATCGGATGTCATATTACCAAGCAAGGCAACAATTCTATGCTGGGTGCAATCAAGTGGTGCCAACTCGTCTACGCAGGCGCGCAGTACTCGTCCGGTACCCATGGCCAATATTTTGGGTTGAGTTGATTTTAGATGGCGTTCAATTTCGTTGGCTCCGGCTTGGGCTAAACCCACGGTCGAAGTCGGATCGCTAAGGTCACTGGGCACCACTTCGCAGGAAAGCAGACCAAACCGGTTAGCAATTTTTTCAGCCAAGTCCATGCACTTCGCAATGGGATGATCGAGCCTCACCTTTACTAGCTTCTCGCTAACGGCTAATGCCACCATGCGCTGAGCCGATTGGCGAGAAATTCCGAGCTTTTTTGCGATGTCATCTTGGGTATTACCTGCAACATAATATAACCAGCCGGCTCGAGCGGCATCGTCTAATCGTCTATTTTCGGCACTGGAAAGCTTAACCACGTTTATCTCGCATATTAGGTATTGTGTTGAGCGTCGGTGCAAGCGCATAGAGTTCTTGCCAATTTTGGATTGTCGTCAAATTATCAACTGAGGGTTCGACGGGTTGCCTCCATTGCTGCATATGGCCTGCGCCAGCATAACGGACGACTTGCATTTGGGCGGCCTTAGCCCCTTCGATGCCAGCAGGGGAATCTTCAATCACTAGGCAATATTGGGGAGCAACCCCCATTTTTTCTGCTGCGTGCAAAAACAAATCAGGGGCGGGTTTACCGTTTTCTACTTCAGAAGCAGTGAAAACGTGATCCGCAAAGTAGTGACCAATACGCGTTATATCTAGCGCTCGACTGACGCGCTGAGGGCTGCTACTGGTTGCCACGCAATAAGGTACTTTGAGCTCTAATAACATTTGCTCTAGTCCAACGGTGGGTTCAAGTTCCACAGCGAAAACCTGCATTAATTTAGTTTGATAGTCTTGGGAAAACGAACTTGCCAATGTTACGTTAAAGTCAGCTAAAATTTTGGCCGTGACATGCTCAAAACTATGACCGAGAAAGTTCGCTTCAAAATATTCATCGGATATGACCACATCAAGCTCCAAGAGCATTTGTAGCAATACGCGTTTACTGATAATTTCACTGTCTATCAGTACCCCATCGCAATCAAAAATGATTAATTCTATGGGGTACTGCAAAAGTGATGTGTGGGAAGGAGTCATTCAATAACCGACAATTATTATTATTGTTTTAAATACCACTCTAAGGTCTTTTCAGTACCTGAAGCCCAGAGCATTTCTAACATCGACGTAAAATGCTTAACAAATACGGTGTTGCGTGAGAGTGTCCCAAATATGTCCGTCATTTGCAAAAATATTGCGGGTTCCACTTTTGCCATAGAGGCTTGTTTTATAAGCCTTTTAGCTTGTGGGTCATCAATAGTTATTTTGCTATTGGCAACATCGCCTTCAGCACAAAGTCGACACCACAATGCCACAACTAACGCTAGTCCAGCACAATCTCTACCTTGTTCTAAATTCGCCACAATAGTGGGCAAAATAAATTTGGGTAAGCGGTTTGATGCATCTTGGCAGAGGCGCGGCACAGTATCGCACACCTCAGGATTAGCAAATCGAGATTCGATAACGGCAAAATAGTCATCAAAATCGACCCCAGGTACACTAGGTAAAGTAGGAATAACTTCCTGGGTAACCAGTTTTTTCAAGTACAAGCTTATAAGCGGATGGGCCATAACATCGTGTACAAAGTGAATGCCGAATAGAGCCCCTGGATAGGCAATTGCCGCGTGGCCACCATTTAAAATACGTAACTTCATCAGTTCAAAAGGGGCTACATCTGCAACAAATTCGACACCAACTTCTTCTAGGGGAGGGCGTCCATTGGCAAAGTCATCCTCTAGTACCCATTGTCTAAATGGTTCGCAAAAAACAGGGGCTTGGTCTTCTATATCAAATAAAGTCACCAGACGTTGGCGCTCTTGCTCTGATGTTGCCGGGGTAATGCAGTCAACCATAGAATTCGGAAAGGTAACGTTTTGGCTAATCCACTGGGCTAAATCGCTGTCGATCGCTGTTGCCATTTCACTCACAACGCGTTTGGCAATTTTACCGTTGTGAGGAATATTGTCACAAGACATAATGGTAAAAGCTGGTTTGTTCTGTTCCTTACGACGTTTAAGCGCGGCTATCATTAAGCCAAATACGGTTGTGGGGGAGTCAATATTAGCGATATCCCTTTGGATTTCATCATGGGCAAGGTTGAATCCCCCCGTTTTATCGTCCATAAAGTAGCCACCCTCGGTAATCGTCAGTGACACTATGCGGATCTGACTATCGGTGAGCGCGTCAATTAACGTACTGGCATCATTTTCGATGAAATCGAGCATTGAAGCGCACACCCTAGCGGTGAGTCCTTTTGCGTCTAACTCAACCACGGTCGTTAACCAGTCCTGAGCTTTCAACTTATCGCGCATAACCGCGTCATAGGATTTAATGCCTGCTCCTCTGATAGCCCAATCATAGGCCAGGCCTGCGTTAAATAGTTTGTCTAGATAAACCGCTTGATGAGCACGATGAAAATTACCGACACCAATGTGAATAATACCGGGTGAAAGCACTGCGCGTTGATAATTGGGTTTAGACACGTTTGGTGGTAAGGCATCAAGTGTGTCAAGGCCAAGTTTAATAGTCATTGAATTGAGCTCCTATGCTATGTAGCAAAATGCTAAAACAAATCAGGTTGGTTAATTTCACGGTTGAAAACAGCGAGACAAACCTAAAAGGGTGTGTCTCGCTGTCGTCTAGCTACCCGAAAATGGAGTGGGTGGCAGAGTCTTACCCGCGGCATCAAAATGCATGATTTTGTTTTGCGGTGCGGTCAAATTCACATCGTCGCCATATTTCAATGGGCAATCACCATCAGCTTTAAGGGTAAGCGGGCCCACGCCATCAACATGAATATGTAGAAAGGTTTCTGACCCCAGATGCTCAATTACACCCACTTTACCCGTCCAAAGACCTTTATCTTGTGTCACTTTTAAATGCTCCGGACGCACACCAACGCAACTGGTTGGATCGCCGTCAACCGGTTCAATATCAATAAAGTTCATTTTTGGCGAACCAATGAAACCAGCAACAAAGCGATTGACCGGAGTTTGGTATAACTCGAGGGGGGTTCCGACCTGTTCAATCACACCGGCGTTAAATACCGCAATGCGATCTGCCATGGTCATGGCTTCTACTTGATCGTGGGTGACATAAATCATCGTAGTATCAAGGGTTTTGTGTAACTCAGAAATTTCTAAACGCATGTTAACGCGCAATGATGCATCTAAGTTAGACAGTGGTTCATCAAATAAAAATGCAGAAGGTTGACGCACTATCGCACGGCCAATTGCAACACGTTGACGCTGACCGCCTGATAATTGTCCGGGTTTACGATCCAGATAATCCCCCAGATTCAGTATTTTTGCTGCAGAGGCAATTTTTGCCTCAATTTCAGCAGGAGGCACTTTTGCGCGTTTTAATGGAAACGCAATGTTGTTACGTACCGACATGTGTGGATACAGCGCATAAGATTGAAACACCATGGCTAAGCCGCGCTTTGCCGGAGGCGTATTAGTGGCGTCTTTTCCGTCTATATCAATATTGCCACTGGTGGTATCTTCCAAACCCGCGATCATCCGCAACAAAGTTGATTTACCACAACCCGATGGACCAACAAATACGATGAATTCGCCATCATGAATTTGCAGATCTATTGGTTTAATTACATTTACGTCACCGAAATTTTTCGTGACCTGTTTTAAAGTAATGCTGCCCATGATAACTCTCCTATTTTACTGCGCCAAAGCTTAATCCGCGCACTAATTGTTTCTGACTAAACCAACCAAGTATAAGTATGGGCACAATGGCCATCACCGATGCTGCTGATAACTTGGCGTAAAATAATCCCTCTGGACTTGAATAACTGGCAATAAATGCCGTTAGCGGCGCTGCATTCGCTGCGGTCAATATAAGCGTCCAAAAAGCCTCATTCCACGCTAAAATAACGTTTAACAGTAGCGTAGAAGCAATACCTGGCAGTGCAAGCGGTAGTAACACATGAAATATCTCTTCACCAATACTGCATCCGTCCATACGTGATGCTTCAAGGATTTCATGTGGGATCTCTCTAAAGTAGGTGTAAAGCATCCACACCATTATCGGTAAGTTGACCAGTGTCATAACAATGACCAAGCCCAATTTAGTGTCGAGCAAAGAGAAATCTCTAAACATCAAATAAATAGGGATCAGTACACCGACCGGCGGTAACATTTTGGTCGACAGCATCCACATTAATAAATGTTTAGTGCGTTTAGTTTGCACAAACGCCATAGACCAAGCTGCGGGTATGGCTATGATTAAACCTAATAAACTAGAACCAATTGAAATCACTACAGAATTCCAAAAATGGTTAAAGTAGGGGGAACGCGCCAGTACGTCTGAATAGTTTTCAAGTGTCCAATCAAACATAAATAGACTGGGGTTGGCTGATATTGCCTCAGCTTCCGTTTTAAAGCTGGTTAGCAAGGTCCATAAAATGGGGAAAAAGATCATTCCACTTATGCCCCAGGCTAAAGCGGTATAAATAATTTTAGATTTATTACTGTTATTCATAGCCATAATTTAGTCCTCCAGGTTTTTGCCAATTAGGCGCATAAGGAAAATAGCGACAATATTTGCAATGATGACTGCGACAATACCTCCCGCTGAGCCTCCGCCAACATCAAATTGAAGTAATGATTGCGTGTAAATCAAGTAGGTAAGATTGGTCGAAGCATAGCCCGGCCCACCACTGGTTGTGACCAATATTTCAGCGAATATCGACAGTAAAAAGATGGTTTCGATTAAAATTACGGCTGTTATAGCGCGAGATAAATGCGGCATAACGATATAAATAAATTTACTAAACGGACCGGCACCATCCAAATCCGCGGCTTCCAATTGCTCACGGTCAAGGGACTGAATAGAAGTGAGTAATATCAATGCTGCAAACGGTAGCCACTGCCATGACACAATGATGATAATTGACAACAACGGTATCTGCGCAAAGAAGTCGACGGGTTCGACACCAATCCAAATGGCAAAGTGTGCAAATAAACCATTAACCGGATTCATTAGCATGTTTTTCCACACTAAAGCGGAAACAGTCGGCATAACAAAGAACGGCGCTAATACCATAATGCGAACGTAGTTTCGTCCCCAAATAGCTTGGTCAAGTAAGATAGCCAAGCCAATACCACAACAAATGGTGATAAGCAGTACACCGCCTACGAGCAACAGTGTATTGAAAAAAGAGGCAAAAAAAGCAGGATCTGTGAGAAAGAACTCATAGTTTAAAAAACCAATAAATTCTTCGCTTCCGGGTGTGAGTAGATTGTAATCTAAAAATGAGAAATACAATGTCATGCACAGCGGTACTATCATCCATGCCAACAACAATACGACGGATGGAAATAACATCATTCTAGCTAAGTTACGAGATTGCATCGTCGCCATAATCTAGACCTTCTTCAAGTGAAAACCATGGGTAAGTGACATGCACTTACCCCCCATCAAAAATTAACTATTTTGGATAACGTGCTTTACGCATTGCTCGTTCGACCAATCGTTGTGAACTAGCCAATGCTTGCTCTACCGTCATTTGTCCAGTCAATGCAGCGGCAAATTGTTGGCCCACGGCAGTACCAATACCCTGAAATTCAGGTATGGCCACAAATTGAACGCCCACATAAGGTACGGGTTGCACGGTTGGATTTTTCGGATCAACTGACTCGATAGACGCCAGAGTGATTTCAGCAAAAGGTGCTGCATTTAGGTATTCAGGATTAGCGTACAAAGATGTACGCGTTCCTGGGGGTACGTTAGCCCAACCTTTTTCTTTCGCCACAAGAGCAAGATACTCTTTGGAAGTTGCCCAGCTAATAAACTTCATTGCTGCTGCGCTTTTTTCGCTGCTAGAAGGTACCGCAAGTGTCCAAGCCCATAACCAGTTTCCACGCTTGCCTAAGCCCATATCCGGTGCCATGGCAAAGCCTACTTTATCGGCGACTTCGGAATCTTTTTCATTGGTCACGAAGGCACCAGCAACGGTGGCATCTATCCACATGCCGCACTTACCTGTTTGAAACAATGCCAAATTTTCATTGAACCCGTTTGAAGATGCGCCAGGAGGGCCAGATTCTGTCATTATGTCAACATAGTATTGCAGGGTGTCTTTCCACTGGGGTGTGTTAAATTGTGGCTTCCAATTTTCATCAAACCAGCGGGCACCAAACGAATTTGACATGGCGGTAATCAACGCAATGTTTTCACCCCAGCCAGCTTTACCTCGCAGGCAGATCCCATATACACCAGCGTCACTATCTGTCATGGCTTTAGCCGCTTTGCGGATAAATTCCCAGCTAGGTTTGGTGGGCATTTCAAGACCTGCTTTTTCGATCAAGTCTTTACGGTACATGACCATTGAGCTTTCACCGTAAAAAGGCGCTGCATATAATTTGTCATTTACCGACAGGCCACTTCTGATAGCGGGAAGTAAGTCTTCTTCATCGTAATCCGCGCCTAAGCCGTCAAGTTCAGTTAACCAACCTTGCTTACCCCAGATAGGCACCTCGTACGTACCAATTGTCATAACGTCATATTGACCGCCCTTAGTGGCAACATCTGTGGTAACGCGTTGGCGTAAAATGTTTTCTTCTAGCGTGACCCACTGAAGGTCAATATCAGGATTTTTCTTTTCAAAATCGCTACTGAGTTCTTTCATGGTGATCATGTCGCCGTTATTTACCGTGGCGATGGTGATGGTTTCAGCGGCAACTGTTGCGCTCATACCTAACGCGACGCAAGTCAGCATAGTCAATTTGTTTAACATCGGGCATTCCCCTTATGTACAAAGTTAGATGTCTCATTCACTCGATAGGTAAATGAGACAGTTGTTATAATTTATATTAGCTTACAATTAGATAAAGCCGACAGAAGTCGGCTGATACCTAAAACTTAACCGAAATTTCAGAGGTGATGCCGTCAAACCCAGTACCAATTTGGCCACCTGAGTTAATGCCTTCGTCTTGGTCAACATATTCGATTTTCAAAAGCGTTTTATCGTTAAACCAATAACCTGCTGCTACTTGAAGGCGCTCTACCGTGTTATCTGTTTGGGCGATAAGATCTGAGGTGTTCTCAGCTTCTGCGTAACGCGCGGCTACATAGAATTTGCCAGGGATAACATAATGCTGAGCTTCAACTGTCCAGTACTCAACCGACGTATCGCCTTTGATCACGCTATTTGAATCGAAAGTTGTTCCTGTCGGATCAACCACGCCGTCTACGCCAAAGTAAGTAATACCGGCTACTGCGTTTCCTGCTGTATCTGCGAAGGTAAAATCGTCACTGGATTTACCAATCATAAAAATCAAGCTAGTTTCAGGTGACGGCTGATACGCTAAGTTCAACTGAATGGTTGTTTGGTCAAGCCCTGGCATAACACCCACATGGGTATCACGCTCGCTGCTAGGTGAAGCTGAGAAGTTATAGTTTTCACCATCACCAAAACGATAGTTTGTGGTGGTTAAACCATCAAGGCTTGCTACGCCGTTTTCAAAACGTAACTGATCACCTTGATTCGCTTGCAGAACATTCAAACCGACTTTAAAGCCACCCGTAAACTCGACAGCACCTTGTAATAGGTAGTTAAAACCTCGGTCTTCTTGAAACGCTTCGCCAAAACTTGAGGTGGTAACATGACCCACAACGTTGAAACTGCGAACCACACCTTCATCGTATGTTTGTGTGTATCGTAGTTGCGCGCCATTTTCTGCTGTTGCGTAATCTGTTATTCCATTACCGATAAGGGCATTGCCTTGGTTGTCGGCCCCGTCTTGAAAGCCCTTAAATTGGAAAGGCGATCCGCCTATATTACCTAAACGAAGCGTTAGGTTGGCGTTTTCACGCTCGTACTCAGTAAGACCAAATAAATCAAACTCGATACCCGAGTAGTCATTATGGAATGAGAAATCACGGTCACCGTTGTTACCAAAATCATTCGGCTCTTCAGCGATGTCAATATCGGCTGAGATGAATTCAGTGATGTGGAACTTAAGCATTAGGTTGGCTCTGATACGCCCAAAGCCAGAAGACTGTTCTTCGTCCACGGGACGAAATGCCCCTTCTTTGGCTTGAATGGCTTGATAGTTTTGCATTGCGAGGAAGTTAACCTCAGCACGTCCGTCAAGAAACTCTGCAGCTTGTAGGTATGAAGGAGCAGACGCAGCCATAACGGCTGCAGCGACTACGCCTAATTTAGTTATGCGTTGAATGTTAGGGGTATGAAGTTCTGTTCTGGCGGCTGACAAAGCTAGTGTTTTTCGTATGTTTTTTAACATAATAGAGTCCTATTAAAGTAAGTTTTGTGTGTGGTAGTAAAGATTTCAATGGAAATCATCTAACGCCGATACATCCTTTAACCGCCATTAGAACTCGGGGCATACGCCCAAACTCTGATTTAACGTCTTTAATGTGAGTATGTGCCCGCTTGGTGAGCATATTCCCTTAACTCTTTAACATCGTCAACTGTTTTCGCTTACAAAAAGTTCACATTTATGGTAAATAAAAATTAACTTCAATAAATTCAACTGTTTATATTTGTTATAAATGTTGCGAAAATGTGTATTCACGTTGTATTTAATGAGTTTAGTTCAATTGAAGAGGTTTGCTTGGGTAAAAATAAGGGGCGTAAATAGCAAAATTAAGTGATTTTTAACTTTGCACAGCGCTTTGCAGCGATGTATTTTTGAAGAATAAGAAAGGGAAATTTAATTTCAAAAGTTAACCATTTGATTAATATCGGAAGTTGGCGATAATCCCTACACTGTAACGAGAGTAAAGTTATCCATTTTTTTAGTTGTTCAGATAACGTAAGACTTATAATGAATTGATAAGCCAAACCAAACTGTACATATTGTCGTTAGTAGCGAGTCGAAAATTGGTGTAATAAAGGATTGATACATGCTGTTTAGAACGATCAAGAACACCACAACCACCCTTACCGTTGTTGCTATTTGTTTAGTTTGTGCGGCTGTTTTGGTGTCTTCTGTCGAGGAATACGAGAAATTGTATCTGGAATCGACTCGAGGCGATCTTGAAGGTTTATCTGAAAATTTAGCGAACGATCTTGTTTCTCTTATTACGACAGAGCCTGACACGTTTGAAGTGACGGCGACTTTATTGCGACTAGACCGCTACGAGAATGTGAAATATGCCGTCGTATATGACAGTCACTGGCAGCGCCTAAATATGTATTTCGGCCCTTTATTCACGCCCAGCGCGTCCGAAATTAATATCGACCTCGATAGGCTTAAATTAAGTCCTTTGGGAGTAAGAGTTAAAGACGGTGAGCTTATTGCCTTAAAATTAGTGGGCGATGCTCGTTTGCCGCTTGGTTATTTGCTGATTGTTAACGATGCTGTAGGCCCGCTTAATAAAAGTAAACTCACGCTATTAAAGCGCGTTTTACCGCTTGTGCTGTTGGTACTTTTTGTGGCAATTGTGGGTTCATTGTTGATTCAACGACAATTGTTTTTGCCCCTTAGCCGGTTATCTCGTTTCGCTCAAAAAATCCAAGAAACCCATGACTATTCATTGCGAATTAATATCGACGGTAAGCAAGAGGTGACAGAATTAAGCCGAGATATCAACAGCATGATGGAAACCATTAATAGCGAAACCCAGAAAAACATAAATTATACAGACCAACTCAAAGAGCAACAAAAGGCCATGGAACGCCTGGCTAATTTTGATGGGTTAACCGGCTTGCCCAATCGCCAATTTTTTATGGAAACCCTCAGGCTGGAGCTAGCAAAAGCCAAGCGAGATGAACGTAATTTGGTTTTAATGTATTTCGATTTAGACGGGTTCAAGGGTGTTAACGATGCATTTGGTCACGAAGTCGGTGACTTATTGTTAATGGAGGTTTGCCGACGCACTAAATCCATTCTGCGCGACGGCGACCTTATTTCACGTTTAGGTGGTGACGAATTTCTGATTCTTTTGCACAATGAGCCGAATGAATTAGAGCTATTTGAAATAGCCGAACGGTTAGTTAATGGCTTGAACGTGCCATTTGCCATCCAGACTTGGGAGGTGCAAATTGGCGTCAGTATCGGCATCGCTCGCGCCAGTGATTCGAATTTCAACGTGAGCGAGTTTATTAGCAATGCTGATATTGCCATGTACCGCTCTAAAATGGCCGGTCGCAGCACGCATACCGTTTTTGTGCCTGACATGATGGAAGACAACAAGCGTCGCTTACTTATTGCTAACTCGATTTCCAATGCGATTAAGCACAATGAGTTTAGTATCCACTATCAAGGCAAAGTGTCCGCTGATGAAGTTATAGTAGGCTACGAAGCCCTGATCCGTTGGAACAGCGAATCCATGGGCGTGGTGTCGCCAGCTGAATTTATTCCCATTGCTGAACAGAGCGGAAAAATTCTATCTATCACCAAGTGGGTGATTAAAAAAGTCTGTCAAGAGCTGGATCAATTACTGGCTATACATCCGGGGGAGATAGTCGTGTCGATAAATTTATCTGCTCACGATATTAAAAATACCTTATTGATTGATTACATTCGTACTATGTTCGTGCGCTATAACGTACAAACCTCCCATATTGAGTTTGAAGTAACAGAATCGGCGTATTTAGAAAACTTTGATGTAGCGAATGAGTTTTTGAAGCAAATACGCGATATGGGCTGCTCAATCGCTCTTGATGACTTTGGGGCAGGGTATTCGTCTTTAGGATATTTAACACAAATTCATCTCAACACGCTGAAAATAGATAAACAATTTGTCGATAACTTGAATGTTTCAAAACGTAGCACGCTCGTCACCAAAACGATCATCGAAATGGCCAAGCAGTTGAACTTACAAATTTGTGCAGAAGGGGTAGAAACCCGTGAACAAGCAGATTTTTTAATTGCTAACGGTTGTCATCAGCTGCAAGGTTATTTATTTGCTAAACCGATGAGTTTGCTGGAATTACTTAAACGTTAAGGCCCAGTATAGACCACAGTCAATTCTTCAGGGATTGAAATACCAGCAGACAAATACCCCACCGCACCTGCATTATTCTTGAGGTATTCCAGCAGCAAGTGTTCGCTTCTGACTACCTGGGGTGTTTTTTACGCCCACAAAGCGCATTTACGCCCAGTAAAACTGAATGAATTTATCTACTCACGATATTAAAAATGTATTGTTGATCCATTACATTTGAACCATGTTAGCGAAATACAAGATCCAAACCTCGTATATCGAGTTTGAGGTAACAGCGTTAGCCTATTTAGAGAACTTCGAGGTAGCGAATGGGTTTTTAACACAGTCACGTTAAATGAGCTGTTCAATTGCGCTTGATGACTTTTGGCTTGAGTATTCTTCTTTGAGATATTTGACGTAAATTCATCTCAACACGCTGAAAATAGACAAACAATTTGTGCAGAACCTGAATATTTCCAAACGCAGTACGTTAGTTCCCAAAACGATTATCAAAATAGCCAATCAGCTAAATTTAAAAATTTGGGCTGAAGGGGTCGAAACCCGCGTGCAGGCGGATTTCTTAACCGCTAACGGATGGTATACACCACCGTCAATCCTTTAGGGATTGGTATGTCGGCCGGCAAATAACCCACTGCACCTTGATTATTTTTGATGTATTCCAGCACTAGACTTTCGTTGCCGACTTCTTTCGGCGCTGCTTTACGTCCCGTAAAGCGCATTTGTGCCCAGTAAGACTGAATACGTGATTCGGTCAATCCAACCACCTTGGTATTAAATAAAACACGAGTGTGGTTTTCGGGGGGTAACGCAATGGCGTTTAAGTCATAGGGTAATGCGCCACCCATAAACAGGTTACGTACTTCATGACGACTTAACTCTATTGATTGGTCTGGGGTGTTCGCCACGATGACTATCGCGCCATTAGCAAGGCAAAAATGGCTGCACAGAAGTAGTGCTAAAGTTGTTGAACGGATATAATTTTTCATCAAAATACCCACTCCAAAGCGACTTGATACAGCATCGCTTTCCCATCAAAGTCAGCATTTGGGTTGCTAAAAAGACCCTGGTTACCTTCTCTTTGTTTTAAAAGAGTCGCTTCCGCTTTGAGTGCTACATTTCCTTTCCAGTCCCAACGGATCCCCGTGGTGTAACTGATGCTGCTGTTGTCATCGAATTCAGAGAATGCTTGTTGATAACCAAAGGCAAGTTGATCGAGTTGCGCGTTGAATCCGATAGGAATTTCGTTCACTGGCTTGCTATAGCGGTTGATATCTCGTGATATTGAAACGTACACCGAAAAGGGATAAAAATTGAATCCGCCGGAAACGAAATAAGCATCTGTCACGGGTGCTAAAAATAACTCTGTATCTATACGTATCAGCTCTGTTCTAAAGAAATAATCTACATCCTCATAAAACGCACTCACTTGGTAAAATCGACCGGCACCTTTTAAAGATAAAGAATCGGCGCTTTGGGTAAAACCAGACATGCTTAACAGTGAACTAAAGTCGGACAAATCTTGCCGAGTGATATCGACATCACCTCGAATATACGCTGCTCTTAGCGTCCATCCCACATATTCGATAGTGCCGACTAAGCCGTGCAAATTATCTATTTCGGTATCAATTACTTCGCCGTTGGCTTTAAATTCTTGATCTATACCGCCCGTAAACGCCTCGATTCCCAAAGATATATTCGTGCCTACATATTCATACTGAGCATGCAGCCCATCATAATTTGGAAACAGAAATTGCCGATAAACTTGCTGAGGAAGAGAAACCCAGTTATATGCAAAACCAACGTCTACAAAATCGCTGTAACTATAGGTAGGGGTACGTTGTCTACCCAATTTAAACCTTAATGAGTTTGTAGGTGAGTAGGTAACATAAAGCCACTCAATACCGGAATCTGTCTCATCGCCTGTGCGAGCAATAGCTTGAATAGTCGCGGAGAAATCCTCAGCGATTTTATAGTCGGCCTGCAAACCTAAAAGTGATTGTTCAGCGACGCTGATTTTATTTTCATAGCCTAAATACTGCGCATCGTCCTCATCAAGATAGCCCGCTACAGCTCTGGCAAATCCGGAGAATTGCAGATTGTCGTCGGGTTCGGCATGAGCAAGCCCTGCGCTAGTTAAACAGAATAGACTACAAGCTAAGCTCAGGTGTGAGATATGCTTCCCCATGGCTAACGTTCCCAATTTGATAAACATCTAATTCTCATTATTAACAATACTCTAGGCTGACACGTTGTCAAATAGTTATACTATGTAGACAGGGTTATCTTTATGTTTTATAAGATTTTTTAAGGATTTCACGTGTCAATTATACTCACATGACAGTGTAAATAATGGTTAATTCTTCCGGCAACGGTACACTCTCAGGCAAGTAACCAACCGCACCTTCATTGTTTTTAAGGAACTCAAGCATTACACGTTCACTGTTCAGTTCTTTTGGCGCTTTTTTGCGTCCCGTAAAGCGCATTTGTGCCCAGTACGATTGAATACGAGATTCAGTTAAGCCAATAACCTTGGTGTTAAACAATATTCGGGTTTGGTTTTCAGGCGGTAAGGCAATCGCGTTTAAGCCATAGTGCTGTGCGCCGCCCATAAATAAATTGCGCACTTCTTGGCGATTTAAAAGTATGGATCTGTCTTGGGTGTTGGCAACAACGGTGATAGCGTCATTTGCAAAGCAAATATTACCAGTAAGATTAAGTATGGTGCCTATCAGCAATATAAAGATTTTAATCAAAACACCCACTCCAATGCCAATAAATATAACAGGGCCTTCCTATCAAAATCAGCATCATCAAAGGTAAAGAACGCACGGTCATCGGCTTTACCTCTTATCAAGCTGACTTCGCCCTTTAGGGCTAACCCCGCTTGTAAATCCCATCGGGTACCAAGAGTAAAAGCTTCGGAGCTATCAACGGGTAATTGATCAAATATGGCGAGGTAACCATACGCCAGACTATCCAGTTGAGGACTTAAACCTAGCGGAATATCATTGGCAGGTTGCTCGTACTCGGACTCATTTTTTGAATAAGAAATATAAGACGTAAAAGGAAAGTAATTATAGCCAGTAGAGATAAAATAACCGTCGGTGTCGGGCACAAAAACAAAGTCAGCGTGTATGTGGTTTAACTCAGCCCGGACGAAGTAATCTAAGGTTTCATAACTGGCGCTTAATTGAAAAACTTCTGTTAACCCATCCGTTGCTAGGGACTTTGCGCTTTCGCTAAAACCAATCTGACTAAGAAGATTACTAAATTGTGTTATGTCGTCTATTTCAACACTCGTTTTACCTTGATGGTACGAGCCTCTAAACGTCCAGTTGTTAATGTGAATAGTATTGATTAAACCGTGAAAATCGTCCGTCTTTGCCTTCATCTGACGCTCTGCTATCAAGATCTCATCTTCAAAATAGCCCCAATAACCTTCGATATCTATCACAAATAGGCTGTTAGATATCTCATAATTCGCCATCAAACCGTCAAATGTAGAAAAGAAATGTCGAGGATAAGTTTGCTGCGGTAATGTCGCCCAAGGGTACGCATACCCTACATCAATTACATCACTGTAATTTAGAAAGGGTGTGCGTTGCCTACCTAACTTGAACCTCAGTGAATTTGTAGGGGTATACGTTAAATACAACCACTCGATACCTGAGTCTCGTTGTTCAGCGGTATGCCCAATAAGTTGCCCGGTAACTGCAAGGCTATCTAAAATCTGATAGTCAGCTTGCAAGCCAATAAGGCTTTCTTTGTCGACACTGATTGAATTGTCATAACCAAGGTATTCGGCATCTTTATCGTCAAGATAGCCCATTACTACCCGAGCAAAACCAGAAAGTTGAAGCTTATCGTTGCTTTCAGCATGAAGTGAAGGAACAAAGTTAAGCCAGACTAAGCTGCTTACCAACAACAAATAAGGAATGCGATACGTCATGTTTTCAATAGATCTGCTTTTTGTATGGTTAAAAAAATTCTTACTAATCAAAATACTATAGCCCAGCAAGCTGTCAAAGTTTTTTGCGCAAAACTAGACTAATTGACAAGGACTATTGGCATAGCAACGTTTTATAAAGTAAGTCGCGCAACGTATTGCGACTGCCAATTTATTCGAGACCTATTTATTCGAGATAAATGGTATAAATAATCGTTAAGTTATCAGGAATGGAAGTACCTTCAGGCAGATAGCCCACCGCGCCTGCAGTGTTTTCGATATATTCGAGAACTAGGCTTTCACTGTTAATTTCTTTAGGGGCTCTCTTTCGACCGGTAAAGCGCATTTGTGCCCAATATGATTGAATACGTGACTCTGTTAAGCCCACCACTTTGGTATTGAATAAAACACGTGTTTGATTATCAGGGGGCAATGAAACGGCTTCTAATTCATAGGGGACAGCCCCTCCCATAAATAGATTTCGCACTTGTTGGCGGTTGAGTTTGATAGATTTATCTGCTGTATTTGCCACCACAATAACGCCCGTAGAAGCACTCACGTCGTGTATAAAAATCAGGCAAGAAACAAGAAATAAAATAAAGTATTTTGTCATTAAAATACCCAATCTATACCCAGCTGATACAAAACAGCTCGGCCATCAAAGTTGCCTAAATCCCGTAAGGCGGAATCATTACTGACCCCATCCGCAACCCTGACAAGGGTTACTTCTGCTTTAAGGGCAACATTAGAGCGCCAATCCCAGCGAATACCGAGTTTGCTTCCATTAGTGTTCTCTTCGAGAAATTGAGATAACACAAGATCATAGGTCGCTGCTAGTTCGTCCAGCTGATCTGACACCCCATAAGGAATTTCATTCGGAATGTGCCCATACTTTACATCCCGTCTGCTATATGAAATGTAAGCGGTATAAGGATAGAAGTTATAGCCAAGGGAAACATAAAAACTGTTGACGTCAGGTGTTAAGCCACTTTTACCGACTATTTTAACCACTTCACTGCGTACAAAATAATCTAGATTTTCGTAATTGGCGCTTAATTGATAAAACTGTAGGGGCCCATTTGGGTTCAACCAATTTGCATTGTTATTGAAGCCGAGTTGATCTAATAGCTGACCAAACTGAGTCGCTTCTGGTAACCCTAGTTCCACATCGCCTTGATTATACGACGCTCTCAGAGAGAAATCCTTATATCCTAAAGTCGTGCTGAAACCAAAAAGGCCAGTTACTTTGGTATCAATGGTACGACTACCAGAATAAAATTCGTCGTCGTAATAACCCCAATATCCTTCGTAATTAATGACCCAATCGTCGAGCGAAAATTCGTAGTTGGCTAACACACCTTCGAACGTTGAAAAGAAAGCCGTGTCGTAAAACTGTTGAGGGAGTGTTAACCAAGGGTAGGCAAAACCGACATCTAGGCTATCGCTGTAATTGAAAAAAGGAATGCGTTGTTTACCGAGTTTAATTTGAAAGGCATTGTTGGGTTTATAGGTAAGGTAAAGCCACTCTAAACCCGAAGCACGCTGGGACCCAGTGTGCCCTACCACTTGGCCAGTAACAGAAAAATCCTTATTGAACTGGTAATCTGCTTGCAGCCCCAACAATGACTGTTGGTCAAAGCTAACGCTATTATCGTAATAAACATACTCGGCATTTTTATCATCCAAATAGCCCATGATCACGCGCGCAAAACCCGAGAACTGGAGTTTATCTTCATCTTCTGCCTGTACTGCAGGTATACAGCTGAGCAAAATAATGCAACTCGCTGATATAAGATGAAATATTCGTCTGATCATGTTTTCAATCCATTTGACTTTTTCTGGGTAAATACGTGCCCAATAAACAAATTTCTCTGGCAAGAGTTATCATTATCTTCTGACTCCCGTAGTAGTTTGCAGGATGATGGCAGAGATAGTTCGATTGGGGCACAACAGGTAATATCGGCTGTAATCTTATTATCTGTAACACCCAAGCGAAGGTATTTTTAAGGCACACTCATTTGTTAACTTACGTTGCTTATCGCAATGGTTATGTCGATAAACACACTACGCGTCTTCAGAGTCATTAATTACTCTTATTGTATGGTGTAGACCACAGTCAAACTGTCAGGAACAGAGATACCCGCAGGTAAATAACCGACAGCACCTTCGTTGTTTTTAAGGTATTCCAGAACCGAGCTTTCGTTATCGACTTCTTTGGGCTCTCTTTTACGACCAGTAAAGCGCATTTGCGCCCAATATGACTGAATGCGTGATTCTGTTAAGCCCACAATTTTAGTGTTAAACAATACCCGAGTCTGATTTTTAGGTGGCAGGGCAACCGCTTGTAAGTCATAGGGTATTACGCCACCCATAAAGAGGTTACGCACTTGCTGACGATTGAGTTGAATTGATTTATCTGCGGTATTCGCCAACACGACAATGGCCTCTGCAGCCCCTATCTTTGCAAAGCTGATTGAGCATAAAAAGAGTAGGGTAAGATATTTTTTCATTAAAATACCCACTCAATGCCAAGCTGATATAAAACGGCCTGACCATCAAAATTGCCCAAGTCTTTTACCGCATAATCATTACTGATGACGTCTTTGGCTTGTACAAAGGTCATTTCCGCTTTCAGTGCTAAGTTGGTGTGCCAATCCCAACGTAAACCAAGTTTGGTGCCGGTTGATTTATCATCAGGGAAGGCCGCGAGTACCCCAAGATAAGTGGCTGCGAGTACATCTAAATCAGGCGAAAAGCCAAAAGGTATTTCACTGGCGATATGATCAAAGTGAAGGTCTTTTTTACTGTATGAAATGTACACGGTGTAAGGGTAGAAGTTATAGCCAGCGGAGATGTAAAAACTATCTATATCTGCAAATAACCCCCCAGCACCCTTTACTTTAGCAAACTCGCTGCGCACAAAATAATCTAAGTCTTCATAGTTTGCGCTTAATTGATAAAACTGCAGCAATCCATTCGCGTTAAGCCAATCAGCGTTTTTAGTAAACCCAAATTGCCGTAGCAGTTGACTAAATTGTGCAACTTCATCCTGTTCAATATCAATGTCGCCTTGACCATAAGATGCTCGCACGATGAAATTCTTATAACCCACGGTAGCATTCACGCCATAAAGGCCAATTACTTGGGTATTAATGTTCTGACTGGCCAAATATATTTTGTCGTCGAACCGACCCCAATAACCTTCGTAGTTAATCACCCAATCGTTAATGGCAAATTCGTAGCTGGCTAATGCACCATCGAACGTAGAGAAGAAAGCCGTATCATAAACCTGTTGCGGTAGGGTCAACCAAGGATAAGCAAAGCCAATATCAAGGCTGTCACTGTAGGTGAAAAAAGGGAGTCGCTGTCTGCCAAGCTTAACTTGCAGCGCGCTGTTGGGGCTGTAAGTCAGGTATAGCCATTCTAGCCCTGAATTACGTTGGTCACTCGCATACCCCACAACTTGGCCTGTAACAGAAAAATCGTCGCTTAACCTATAGTCCGCTTGTAAACCCAATAGCGACTGTTGGTTAAGGTTAACGCTGTTGTCGTAGCCGACATACTCGGCGTTTTCATCATCAAGGTAACCCATAATGACCCGAGCAAAACCTGAGAACGTTAGTTTATCCTCGGTTTCAGCGCTAAGTGTGGTTGCCCAGCCAAGCATGAGCAAACACAGTGCTGAGATAAAAAGCGAAAATCGGTGGGTCATATTTGAATAGGGCTATTATTTGTATGGTTAAAAAATTCTTACAAAACAAAATACTATAAGTTGGGGATGTGTCAATCGCTTTTAAGTCTAATGCCTGTATTCAAGCCTGTCATAGCGGATTTCTCCGTAAAAGTAATATCCCTATAGCACGAGTTGATCAGGCCCATTAATGTGGTCAACAGGTTAATTGAGCTTAATGTGCGTTAGTTTTGGCTACGTTTTTTAAGTTGGGTCTACCAGCAAGCTAGTTTGAATGGCAGGGCGGCCTCACGCTATGATGCGCAACCCTCTTTTAATTGTATGTTGCCACCTTGGACTTTTTCAGCAGTGAATTCATCAGCCCTCTACTTAGCGTATTTTTAATTGTCTTAGCGGGTTTTACGTCGTTTTTAACGGCTGCATTAGGAGCCGGTGGCGGTTTATTATTACTCGTCGCTATGGCGTCTTTTATGCCCATGGCTGCTGTAATACCGGTGCATGGCCTAGTGCAACTTGGCTCCAATGCCAATCGTATGTTGCTGACCTACCGATATATTGATAAAAGCATGCTGCTCTATTTCATCGCTGGTGGCCTTATTGGCGCATTAGCGTCATCGCTTGTGGTCAGTGATTTACCCTTGGATTGGATGAAGCTCGCTGTAGGCGGGTTTGTACTGTTTTTGCTGTGGGGCCATAAACCAAAAATAAAAGAATCGAGCCCCTTGGGCAAAGCCCTCGCAGGCTTGATAACCACATTTTTATCTATGTTTGTCGGTGCAAGCGGGCCATTGGTCGGCAGCTACTTACACAGTAAAGGCTACGACAAAATGCGTTTTACCGGCACATTCTCAGCCAGCATGACCATGCAACATTCGTTGAAAGCGCTAGTGTATGGCGCAGCGGGTTTTGCCTTCTGGCAATGGCTGCCATTGGTGATTGCCATGATTGCATCTGGTGCGATTGGCACTTGGCTAGGTTTGAAGCTATTAAACAGCATACCTGCCGAAAAGTTTCAGCGCATTGTGCAAATTGTGCTGTCGATTTTGTCGATAAACCTG
>TARA_R110002153_G_scaffold6556_25_pt1 | contig 28350 bp, 21 predicted proteins | sample TARA_R110002153 | Tara Oceans TARA_R110002153 (sample SAMEA4398193) | marine metagenome | biome: Polar Biome; feature: [SRF] surface water layer (ENVO:00010504); material: water (ENVO:00002006), including particulate matter (ENVO:01000060) such as... | depth 5 m | reverse complement strand
GAGCCAGCGCTCCAACCAACATAAGGTGTGCCTTGGTTGACTTGCCTTTTTACTGTACCGAGCAAGTCTTGTTGGTAAAGTTCGTTAAGTAAGTTAAAAGTGTTACCACCGCCAACTAAAATGGCTTGGGCGTTTTCTAATGCTTGATGAGCATCGGGGAATTGATGAATGCTTTTTACTTGATAGTCGGGTAGGGCGTCTTGCACTTTTTGTGTGTAATCATCCCAACTCACAGAAACGCCAGCAAACGGAATAAACAGCAGCTCTGTTATATTAGGTAAATGTTGATTAATCATGGGCAGAGCATGTTGCAGATAATCTTCGCTGCCCATCTTAGAACTGCTCAACATTAGGACATGTCTTAGTATGTTCATTTTTAAATTAATCCTTTTACCATTAGACGAGCAATTATAGACAGATAGAATACTTTGCCTAGGGAAAACTTAGACAAATATATAGTTACAATCTAAATTGTCGATCCCTCATTAAGATTAGTTACTATTGCACTTGGAATAACAATAATAACTATATTGGGGACGAAAAATGAAAAAAATTGGTTTAACGATACTTTGCTTATCTACCAGCGTTGCATGGGCTGATAGTGATTTAGATATGGAAAATAAAATAAGAGCAGAAGGGTTTTATAATTCTGAAGTGATGCACACTTTAGAGCAATTAACTGACGGTATTGGGCCACGTTTGTCTGGCTCCCCACAAATGAAAAAAGCCAATGAATGGACATTAAATAAACTTAAAAGTTGGGGTTTAAAGAATGCTTATCTTGACCCATTTGAGTTTGGTCGTGGTTGGTCCCATGACTCTGCATCAATCAATTTAATCAGCCCAAGAGAAGTAACTTTGCATGGTATTCCTGTTGCTTGGACACCAGGAACCAAAGGTGAAATATCTGGCGACGTGGTGATTTTTGAAGCCTCATCTGTTGCAGACTTAGCTCAGTATAAAGGTAAGTTACGGGGTAAAATTATCATGATGGGTGATGGTAAAAATATTGAAGCCCCTGAAAACTCGGTTTTTAATCGCTACGACGCAACTGAACTCTCTAAACTTAAAGAGTTCGATGTTAATAAAGGTCCAAGTCACTCCCCTTGGGTTAACGCCGAACGCCGTGATAGCGCTTTACAACGATTCTATTTTGGCAAAGAGTTAAACGAATTTTTAGCGAAAGAAAAAGTTGTTGGCGTGTTATATCGGAGTTGGCGTCAAGGTGGTTTAATCAATATTTTTGGTCGTGACCATCGTGTGGGTAATACCTTTCCTGTACCTGCTTTAGTGATCGAAGCTGAACATTACAATTCGCTCTCGCGCATCATTGATTCTGGTAAAACGCCTAAAGTTACTTTAGATATTGATGCACGTTTTCATGATGAAGATCGCAACGCATACAATACCATTGCTGAAATTCCTGGTAGTGAAAGTGATCCAGAAATTGTGATGGTGGGTGGTCATTTAGATTCGTGGCATGCCAGTGATGGTGCAGTGGATAACGGTGCTGGTGTTGCAGTCGCAATGGAAGCTGTACGTATTTTAGCTACCTTAGATTTTGAACCCAAACGAAGCATTAGAATTGCACTTTGGTCTGGGGAAGAACAGGGACTTTTTGGTTCATCTACTTATGTTGATGAACATTTTGCGACACGTCCTTCGCCGACTAATAAAGATGAAAAGGCCCTGCCTAATTATTTGTGGAAGAGTCAAGGTTGGCCAATAGAAACTAAACCCGCATACGACAAATTTTCGGTTTATTTTAATATGGATAACGGCAGCGGACGTTTTAGAGGCATTTATACGGAAGGAAATGTTGCAGCCAAACCCATTTTTAGCAAGTGGTTTGGCCCATTTTCGGATCTAAGCGCTGGTACTATTACTAATGCGAGTACTGGTGGCACAGATCACGAATCTTTTGATGATGTGGGTTTACCTGGCTTTCAATTTATTCAAGATGAATTAGATTATGGCTCTCGTTTACATCATACTCATATTGATTCAATTGATCATGTAAGTGAAGCTGATTTGAAACAAGCATCTGTGATATTAGCTGGCTTTTTATATAAAGCTTCAATGGCTGATGAACGTATGCCGCGTAAACCTATACCTCGAGACATATCTGATCTTCAGAAGCAAAAAATGCAACTGAATATTGAAAAATCACGGGTTCAGCGTGAAAAAGATGCCAACAAGGCCAAAGCGATCAATGCATTAATGGACAAATCTTAATTAATCTATTTGTCTTAAGGCTATTAAGGGCCCTCATGAGTGAGGGCGTTTAAATTTATATACTGTTTTGGTTTGCCCCAAATCGGCTAGTGGTGTCATTGCTGTTAATGTTTTAGGTTTAAAACAACTAAGGATTTATTTAAGTGTCTGGAAATAAAGAAAATGTCTCAGTGTTGTTAGTTTGTTTGGGCAATATTTGTCGTTCGCCCAGTGCTGAAGCAGTGTTTAAGAAAAAAGCAGCGGAAAGTGGCTTAAATATCGAAATTGATTCTGCAGGAACGGCTGGTTATCACAAAGGGGCTGCACCTGACAAACGTTCACAGGATATTGGTGAAGCTAGAGGCTATAGTTTTAAAGGCTTAAAATGCCGAAAAGTTGTAGAGCAAGATTTTGAAATATTTGATTATATTTTGGGTATGGATAACGAAAACCTTGCCAATTTGTTACAAGCTTGTCCCGAGAAATATAAGCACAAAGTGTCGTTATTTTTGAGTTTTAGTCAATCTGAAGAGCAAGAAGTACCCGACCCATATTACGGCGGGAAACGTGGATTTGAATATGTTTTAGATTTAATTGAACTTGGCGCTGATGGACTAATTGATCATCTTAAATCCACTAGAACATAAGTTATCTATATATAATTCAAGAATAAATACATTTGTGATTGAAATTATCGGTCATTCCCTCTAAATTCTCGACCCAGTTTGTCGATTTATTTTTTAATCGACTACCTAATCCCTATTTTACAAGGAAAAATCGTGAGTCATTGGCAACCAGAAAGTTGGCGTTCAAAGCCCATTTTGCAACAACCTACCTATGAAGATAAACAACACCTTAAACAAGTAGAAGATACCCTTGGCGGATACCCTCCTTTGGTTTTTGCTGCTGAAACCCGTGCTCTATATAAACAATTAGGTGATGTAGCAGAAGGTAATGGCTTTTTGTTGCAGGGCGGCGATTGCGCTGAGTCTTTTGATGAGTTTAACGCGCCAAAAATCCGCGATACTTTCAAAGTTATTTTGCAAATGGCCATAGTGCTGACTTACGCAGGTCGTTGTCCTGTGACTAAAGTTGCGCGTATGGCAGGGCAGTATGCTAAGCCTCGTTCTGGGGATTTTGAAACCATAGATGGTGTATCTTTGCCAAGCTATCGTGGTGACATAATAAACAGCTTTGAATTTACTGAAGCATCACGTAGACCCGATCCACAGCGGATGATCGAAGCTTATCATCGCGGTGCGTCTACGCTAAACTTGTTACGTGCTTTTGCTCAAGGCGGTTTAGCTGATTTACATGAAGTAAATCGCTGGAATATGGCGTTTGTTGAAAATAACCCTTTAAAAGATCGTTATCATGATCTTGCTTCGCGTATTCAAGAATCATTAGAGTTTATGAAAGTGATGGGGATTAATTCCACCAATACTCCTACTTTACATGAAACTAGCTTGTATACCTCTCATGAAGCTTTGTTACTAAACTACGAGCAAGCTTTGACCCGTGTCGATACCTTAACCGGCAATTGGTATAACTGTTCAGCACATATGTTGTGGATAGGTGAGCGTACCCGTCAACTTGATCATGCTCATTTGGAATTTTTCCGCGGTATTCACAACCCTATTGGTGTGAAAGTAGGGCCGAGCATGCAAGAAGATGAATTAATTCAACTGATTGATGCTCTTAATCCAAATAATGAAGCAGGTCGACTTACTTTGATCACCCGCATGGGGGCAGACAATCTAGAGCAAAACTTACCTAAGCTTTTACGTCGCGTTAAACAAGAAGGCCGTAAAGTTGTATGGAGCTCTGATCCTATGCACGGCAATACCTTCAAAGCTTCAAGCGGTTATAAAACTCGTAATTTCGACGCTATTTTACGTGAAATTCAACAGTTTTTTGCTGCACACAAAGCCGAGGGTACTCATGCTGGTGGTATTCACTTAGAGATGACCGGTCAACATGTGACAGAGTGTACCGGTGGAGCTTATCAAATAAGTGATGATGATTTGGCCCAAGCTTATCATACCCAATGTGACCCTAGATTAAACGCTGATCAAGTCTTAGAAATGGCATTTTTGGTAGCTGACCACCTTAAAAATGGCTAGCATTTAAGCCATATAAAAAAGGAGCATTTAATGCTCCTTTTTTGTTTTAAATACAATAGTTTTATCTATGCAACTAAGTCTTCTGATGGACCAAAAAACTCATAGTGCACTTGAGTGCTGGGTACACCAAGATCTTTGGCTATTTTAAAGGCTGCTACCATAAAGGGTTTAGGTCCGAGAAAATAAAATTCCACATCGCTATTATTGTCTGGTAAAAGTTTTGCAACGAGTTCCTGAGTGATAAAACCTGTTGCATGTGGCTGGCAGTGTTCTTCAGGTTCACTGTAGACATAAAATTGTGAAACATTGGCATTTTTAGCCGCCAGTTGATCCACATGCTGTTTAAATGCATGTGCCTCACTATTTATTGCTGCATGAATAAATTTGATTTCGCGTGTGGATGAAAGTGACGAATTCAGCATGCTAATTGCCGGGGTAATGCCAACGCCACCCGTTAGCAAAATTAACGGTTTAGTATTTTCACGCAGTACAAAATGACCGCAAGGAGGCAATAAATTAACACAATCACCAATTTTGAGTTCATCATGTAAGTGGTTCGATATCACTCCTTGAGCCTCACGTTTAACACTGATGCGCAGATAACCGGTTCCGGGCGCATCAGACAAACTGTAGTTACGACGTACGAATTCGCCATTGATTAAAACTATGAGTGTAATATATTGTCCGGCTTCAAAATTAGGTACAAAGCCGCCATCAGTTGGCTGAAAATAGAATGACGTGATGACAGTGCTTTCGTCGTACCTTTTTACTAGCTTGAAAGTCCGCTCGCCACGCCAGCCACCAATCTGTTGTTCATTTTGAGAGTAGACTTGCTCTTCAGCGTTAATTAATATCTCAGCTAATTGACCATAAGCCTTGCCCCAAGCATTAAGAACTTCATCGCTAGCTGCATCTTTTAAAACAGTCGCAATTGCCTTCAATAAGCAAGATCCAACGGCATCATACTGAGCAGGTAAGATACCTAATGAGCAATGTTTTTGCACAATCTTACTGACGGCGTCACTCAAATTACCTAACTTATCGATATTTGCACCATAGGCTATCACAGCATTTGCTAATGCTTTGGGCTGTGTGCCTTTACCTTGATTGGTTTGATTGAAATAAGGTATGACTTCTGGATGAAGAGAAAATAGCAGAGGATAAAATTGTTTGGTAATTTCTTCAGCATGTATTTTTAGAGCCGGTACTGTAGCTTTAATTATTTCAATGGTGGCGCTGTCTAACATGTTAAATCCTTATTAGGTTAATAATATCATTTTCTAGATGTAGTACATGAACCATGCCAAATTTTAAGTTACTGATTAAATTAGTTTTAATGTTTATGTGGGTCATAATGACCTACATTAAAAAGATGTCATTATGACCCGTTATAGGTTATTTTAACCTGTATGGATATATCTCCCTTTATCGACATTATCGAAGATCTCAATCGAGAACTTTCAGCTCAGCAACGTTATCAACGTTTGGTGGCGGCAATTCAACGTGCCATTCCGTGTGATGCAATTGTATTGCTCAAGCTACAGGAAAATATTTTGTTTCCTGTAGCCGTATTAGGATTGAAAAATGAGGCTATGGCAAGGCACTTTAATGTTGAACATCACCCTCGCTTTGGACGTATTTTACAAACATCTGGACTGGTTCGATTTGATTCAGGCTCTGATTTACCTGATCCCTATGATGGTTTAGTCGATAACGACAGTGGACATTTGCATGTTCACGATTGTATGGGCAGTGTGATTTATATTGATGATAAACCTTGGGGGGTATTAACATTGGACTCGATGTTCGCAGGTAGTTTTGATGCGTTAAACCCTATGGAAACACGCGCCTATTTTGCTGCTGTGGCCGCTGTGATTAAAACCAGCGACCATATTGAAGCATTAGAGACAAGAGCTGAACATAACTACCAGGTCGCCCAACATTTTATGTCGAACGACACATTGACTCAAATCATTGGTCAAAGTGCAGCGATTAAAATTATGTTTAATGAAATTAATACTGTTGCACCTAGTGATTTATCTGTACTCATAACTGGAGATACAGGGGTAGGTAAAGAGTTAGTTGCTAAAAGCATTCATCAGAAATCAAGTCGAGCTAAACAGCCCATTGTACAAATTAATTGTGCAGCGTTGCCTGAGAATATAATTGAAAGTGAATTGTTTGGTCATGTTAAAGGAGCGTTTACTGGTGCTACTAGCGATCGTACTGGGCGTTTTGAATTGGCAGATAAGGGCACATTATTTCTCGATGAAGTAGGGGAGTTGTCTTTGCCTGTTCAAGCCAAGTTATTACGGGCATTACAAAGCGGTGAAATACAACGTGTTGGCAGTGATCAAATCATTTCAGTGGATGTTAGGGTGATTGCTGCAACTAATAGGCAACTGCAAGAAGAAGTAAAAGAAGGTCGATTTAGAGCTGATTTATACCATCGATTGAGTGTTTATCCTTTGCCGGTTCCTCTGCTACGAGAACGGGGTAAAGATTACATTTTATTAGCCGGACATTTTTTAGAAAAATGTCAGCATCAACTTGGGGTAATGAAACTGCGCTTGAGTGGTTCTGCGACTGCTCAACTAGGACTATATGATTGGCCTGGTAATGTACGTGAACTAGAACATTTACTAAGCCGAGCGGCACTTAAAGCAATAAAACAGCAAGGACGAGCCAAACGAATTATTAGTATTAATACTGAGCATTTAGACTTAGCCTTAGTCAACGAAGTGGCAATAATAGAGAATTTTGAAACTGAACACTCAATAACACAAATTACCCAAGAAACTGGGTTTCGAGAAGCAGTGGATAAATTCCAATTCGTATTGATAAAACAGGCGTTAGAAAATAATCAAGGTAATATTGCGGCTACAGCTAGAGAACTTAAGTTAGATAGAAGTAACTTGATACGTACAATGAAACGCTTAAATATAAGCTGAATCTTGAAATTTACAGTTCAATTGATTTTAATTCTTTCTGATCTTGAAATGCCGCTATCCGTAGAAAAATAACCTGTAATCTCCAGCCAGTATGTGACTGAATGCGCAAACTGTATTTAGCGAATTAATGATGAGAAAATATTAGAAATGATAGTTTTAATGGGCGAGCATTTGCGTCTTGGATAAAACGACTATAAAGTTGCTGCATGCAATATATTTGGTTGCATAGAGACCATTTAAAATGTTATAAATGATAATCGTTTGTATTTACAATATTTTGGTTTGATACTTGTATGACCCTTTGGGAAATTAGAAATAAACAATCTGCATTAATCGACAGTCTCGATCCTAGTCTTGTGCCTGCAATATTTGAACGTCTAAATGAAATGGGGTTTGCCGCTGGTCAGTACATTCAATGTTTACGCCGTAGTCCTATGAAAGGTCCCCTAGTATTACAGGTTGGTGATTGTGTCTATTCTTTAGAACAAAGTATTGCTAGTCGTATCAATATTAGTGTGCCTTAAATCTAATGTTCGTAGTTCAGCCGCTTTTTAGCAAATGTTAAATTTTGTTATTTGTTGCTTCCATAGAGAATCAACGTCCAACTATTCTTATTTCTGAAAAGAGTCCAATGAAAAATATCATCTTGGTTGGTAAACCCAATTCCGGTAAAAGTCTACTTTTTAACCAGCTCACGGGGATGCGCCAAAAAGTAGCAAACTTTCCAGGCGTTACTGTCGAATTAAAAAGTGGCAAGTTTGACGAATATAAGTTGATTGACTACCCAGGTACCTATTCCTTAAAAAGTTTGTCAAAAGATGAAGAGCTTGCCATCGAGAAGTTACATGAGGCGATGCACAGTGATGATACGTCGCTAATTGTGTGTAATTTAGATGCTACTCGTTTAGAACGCAGCTTGGTGTTTGGCCTTCAAGTCAGAGATTTGGCCTTTAAACATAACAAAGGGGTGATCTTTGCGCTGAATATGATTGATGAAGTGCAACGTTTCAGCCATCACATTGATACCGATAAGTTAGCTAAAGATCTAGGTTGTGCGGTTTATGCTCTATCAGCTAAAACATTAATTGGTTTACATGAATTTAAATTGGGCTTAATTGATGCGGCTAAACATCCGCAGGATTTTATACCTAATAAAACTAACGATACCCAGACAACAGTGCTAGAAATAAGCCGAGAATTGTCGGCTCGTTATGGCATCAAGGCTGATGTAGTGTTGAAGCAGCAAAACTCAATAGATAACTTCTTGTTAAATAGCGTGTTTGGCGGTTTGATATTTTTAACTATCATGTTTTTGTTATTTCAAAGCATTTTCACTTGGGCAAGCCCCTTAATGGATGCGGTTGAAACAGCCATGACTGAGTTGGCTATACTTAGCAGTCAGGTGCTTCCGGCTGGTGTGGTAAATGACTTTGTTAGTGATGCTATGTTTGGAGGCGTTGGTTCGTTTTTGGTCTTTGTTCCACAAATCATGGTGCTGACTTTGATCATTGGTTTGCTTGAAGATAGTGGTTATTTGGCCAGAGCCGCATTAATTTGTCATAAACCGTTAAGTTATTTTGGTTTATCCGGTAGAAGTTTTATCCCCTATTTGTCAGGACATGCCTGCGCCATTCCCGCGATCATGGCTGCGCGTACTATAGAGTCGCCTCGTAAACGCCTTATTACTATGATGACTATCCCGTTGATGTCATGTTCCGCTCGTTTACCGGTTTATGCTTTGTTAATTGCTGTACTGATACCTGACACTCAGTATTTAGGTGGGCTGATAAACCTGCAGGGTATTACCTTCTTCATTTTGTATTTTATAGGTATCGCTACCGCATTATTAGTCAGTACCTTACTGACTAAGATGACTGACATAGATAAAGACAAAGCAGAAATGCCATTTATATTAGAGTTACCTACTTATCGATTGCCTCACTGGAAACCTCTTATCCATAGAGTCTTAACCAGTGCCAAACAGTTTATCCGCCGTGCTGCGCCAGTTATTTTTATGGTGTCGGTAGTGATTTGGGTTTTAGGCTACTTTCCAGAAAATGGTAATCTACAGTCATCTTATTTGGCTTCGATAGGGCAGTGGATTGAGCCTATATTTGAACCTCTAGGATTAGATTGGCGTTATGGTGTAGCAATATTAGTCTCATTTCTAGCCCGAGAAGTGTTTGTTGGAGCGCTGGGTACCTTATTTGGTATTGAAGGTGCAGATGAAAATATAGCAGGACTGGCTGCCAATATTCAGCAGGACGGACTTGCCTTAGGGGCAGGGATTGGTCTGATGTTATTTTATGTGGTGGCACTACAATGTGTTGCTACTGTCGCCACTATTAAAGGTGAAACAGGCAGCGCTAAAATAGCCTGGGGGTTATTTGTTGGTTACGGGTTACTGGCATATTTCCTCGCATGGATTGCCGCTAGTTTAATCTAACCTTACCCTATACCAACTCATCTTAACCTCTGTGGTGAATTAGCTTTTAAAAGCAAAAGATTTTGAACCACGGAGGACACAGAGAGCACAGAGGAAAAGAAAGAAAGTTAAACCAATCAACCGAATGATTCAATATTCGACTCATCGACATACTCAATTTTATCTTAACAATCAAAACGCTTTTCTCTGTGTAGCGAAGCGCTCTGTGTTCTCTGTGGTGAATTACTCTAAATGCAAAAGATATTGAATCACGGTGGACCCACAGAGCACATGAAACCCTATTGATAATCCTTTGTTCTGAGCAAACATTGGGAGTCAATTAGCTGAGAACTCAATTAGATCACACTTTAAAATGGAATAGTATTACAGCAATAAATCAGATTCTATTTTGAAAAACTCATCCGTCGCATTCACTAAGGATGTGGCGGTAAGTTGTGGTACGCCATACACTTGGGTTTTACAGCCATACTTTTGACTGACTTTTTTCAGTAACAAATCAAAATCTCCGTCACCCGATAATAAAACAATAGTATCTGCATTCTCGGCAGCTTCTAATACATCAATAGCAATACCTACATCCCAATCGCCCTTAGCTGAGCCATCGCTGCGCTGAATATAAGGTTTAAGTTTTATATCAAAACCAATATGTTTAAGTGCGCTTTGAAACTTTTGCTGTTGTTCATCGCCTTTATCAATAGCATACGCATTGGCCATGATAATGTCGCCTTGATGATGTACATGTTGCCAGAACCGACGGTAATTAAATTGCCGGCTATAGGCTTGGCGAGTGGTGTAGTAGATATTTTGTACGTCAACAAAGATGGCAATTTTTTCCAAAGTAGGACACTCATAAGTAATAAACTGCATAGATCATAACATCTTTAATGTTTTGAGCTATTTACGGATAGTTGACCATTTAGTCTAATTAATAGTTGACTTATCTATCAAAGGTAAGTATGTTGTCCATCGGTTTGTAGAAACCCTCGCAATACAAACCTCCAATGTTATGTCTTTCCCTGATCCAGTCAGCCAACATTAAAAACGTAATCCTTAGGCACGACCTGCATATGTAGAGTTTAAAGTCCTATTGAATTGCAATAACAAGCTGAATTATCGTACGACGAATTAGTGAGTATTAAACATTCTGGCAAACATTATTTGCAGATGTCTTATCGAATTTAAACCTTAGGGTTTAGTAGTATCGTCAAAACTGTAATGAGCTTATTTTTAGTTTTGACTATTTAATGCATATATTTAAGAAGCAAAAAATAGTCATATTTAATGAGTTTAATTATGTCTTATACATATAACGGAACACAGATTTCGGTAAATTGCCCAGTGCACAATATCTCTGTGAATAAATCTAAAGTGGCATTTGCCGACAAATGTGGCCAAAAAATGGGCACTTTCGCAAACACCACTGAAGCAAAACAATTTGTCTCTTGGTTGCTTAATATTAAGTAAACCAGACAGCTACCAGCCTCGAGCTTCGAGTGAATAGCTAAAGACAAAAAAAGATAAGGGCATCATTTGTTAAAAATGATGCCCTTTTTGTTTGACATCAAAAAGTAGCGTGTAAAAACACTCTCGAAGCTTCTATTCATTAACCTTTTTCGAATAAGCCAAGCGATAAAGCACGGGCAGGATAAGTAGTGTTAATATTGTTGAAGATATAATACCGCCTATTACTACTGTGGCTAAAGGCCGCTGAACCTCTGCACCAGTGCCCACGTTAAGCGCCATGGGGACAAATCCCAAACTGGCAACAAGGGCTGTCATTAACACCGGTCTGAGTCGGGTTAGCGCGCCATCAACGATAGCATTAACTAATTCCCCGGTTTCCAATAACCGCTGGCGTATAAATGACAACATCACTAATCCATTAAGCACCGCAATACCCGACAGTGCAATAAAGCCAACTCCAGCCGATATTGACAGCGGCATGTCCCTTAACCAAAGGGCAAAAATACCGCCCGTTAAGGCAAGGGGAACCCCAGTGAAAATAATCAAGGCATCTTTAATTGACCCAAAGGCAATCACTAACAAAGCCAAAATAATGAATAACGTGGCAGGCACCACAATAGACAACCGTTTACTGGCACTTTCCAATTGCTCGAATGTGCCGCCATAATCTAACCAATAGCCTGCTGGCAAATCCACCTGTTGTGATATTTTTAGTTTTGCTTCCTGCACAAACGAGCCTAAGTCACGTTCTCGGACATTGGCCGTAACAACAACTCTACGTTTGCCGTTTTCGCGACTGATTTGATTGGGCACAGACGAAAATTTTAGCTCTGCGACTTCTCCAAGCGGCACGTATTCACCACTATCTGTCAGTATTGGAATGTCGCCTAAAGCATCAAGATCCCCACGAATATCCTCAGCAAACCTGACAACTAAAGCAAACCGCCTATCACCCTCAAAAATTAACCCTGCCTCATTGCCACCAATCGCAGCATGAAGCCAAGTTTGTAGATCTGTAACGTCCAGCCCGTATCGCGCTAACATCATCGGTTTCGGATTAATAGTGAATATAGGCACATCGTCAACTTGTTCAAGACGAGCATCGGCAACACCGTCAATGGTTTGTAGTACCGCCAATATTTCAGATGCTGAGTTGACCAAAGTATCTAAATCATCACCAAATAGTTTGATCCCCAGATCTGCACGCACCCCACTTATTAATTCATTAAAACGCATTTGTATGGGTTGGGTAAATTCGTAATTATTGCCTGGCAATATGCTTAGATCTTTTTCAAGCATGGCCACAAAATCCTCTTTAGACAGGCTAGGATCCGGCCATAACTCTCTAGGCTTTAACATCACAAAGGTATCAGTGACATTGGGTGGCATGGCGTCGGTTGCCACTTCAGCGGTGCCTGTTTTAGCAAACACCGTTTGGACCTGTTGGTATTCCATTATTTTTGACTCAAGCAGTTTTTGCATAGCTATTGCTTGGTCAATTCCCGTACCCGGAATACGCATGGCGTGAAGCGCAATATCGCCTTCATTGAGTTGCGGTATAAATTCAGAGCCTAGACGGGTCGCTAGCCAGATACAGATGATCACTAATATTGCAGCGGCAACCACAACAAACCATCTAAGTTTTAATGCAGCTAACAATACAGGGCGATAAAGATACTTAGCACCTAAAATAATTGGGCTTTCTTTTTCGTTAATTTTCCCACCTAAGAACATTGCGACAGCCGCAGGTACTATAGTGATGGAAAATACCATAGCTGCAAGTAACGCGATGATGACAGTAGCAGCCATGGGGTGGAACATCTTGCCTTCCACACCTGACAACGAAAACAATGGAATGTATACAACTGTGATGATTAGCACCCCAAACAAGCTAGGCCGGATCACTTCGTTAGTCGCCTCAAAGACTAATTCTAATCTCTCTTTGAGTGCCAAGATCACGCCAGTACGCTTTTGCTGCTCGGATAATCGCCGAATACAGTTTTCAACAATGATCACCGCACCATCGACAATCAACCCAAAATCAAGGGCACCTAAACTCATGAGGTTAGCCGATACCCCAGTTTGTACCATGCCCGTAATTGTTGCCAACATCGCCAACGGAATAACCGCAGCAGTGATTAGCGCCGCCCGCACGTTACCTAATAAAAGGAACAAGATCACGATCACCAGAAAAGCACCTTCAAGCAGATTTTTCTGTACCGTATTGATCGCTTTATCCACTAAAGTGGTTCTATCGTAGACCGACTGAATGAGTACGCCATCGGGCAAACTGGTTTGAATGTCAGTTACTTTTTGCGCCACAGCTAGCGAAACCGCACGGGAGTTTTCCCCGACTAGCATCATCGCGGTACCCAGCACTGTCTCAATGCCCTCACGAGTGGCAGCACCTGTTCGCAGCTCCTTACCTATGGCTACTTTACCAATATCGTTAACCGTCACTGGAACCGAATCAATGCGTTTAACGACAACCTTGCCTATGTCTTCAATTGTCTTAAGCTGGGCTTGGGAACGTATTAATATCTGCTGTCCATTACGCTCTACAAATCCAGCTCCTTGATTGGCATTGTTACGTGCCAGTGCTGTGAGTAAGTCTTGCATGCTAAGATTAAAATTAAGCATTTTTTGTGGGTCGGGATTCACATGATATTGTTTGGTATAACCGCCAATGGCGTTAACTTCTGTGACACCCTTAACTAATGCGAGTTGTGGTTTAACGACCCAGTCGTGGATTTCTCTTAGGGCCATAGCATTGTACGCTTGACCGTTACTTTGCCGTGCATCATCAGTAGCACTCAATGAGTACATGTAGATCTCACCCAAACCCGTGGCAATGGGCCCCATCTCAGGCTCAAGTCCTTGAGGAAGTTGGCTTTTTATAGCGCCTAATCGCGTGTTGATTAGGTTTCTGGCAAAATAAAGATCGGTGCCTTCATCAAATACAGCCGTGACCTGAGATAAGCCATAACGTGATAATGAACGAGTGTAAGAAAGACTAGGTAGCCCTGCTAGCGCCGTTTCTACCACAAAGGTTATTCGCTGTTCAGTTTCAAGTGGCGAATATCCCTGTGCTTGAGTATTGATTTGTACTTGTACATTAGTAATGTCAGGTACGGCATCAATAGGTAATTGCTGATAACTCCATAAACCAAGTCCGCTGATAAATAGGATCAGCAGCAGCATGATCCCTCGTCTTTCTATAGACAGTCGTAGTATCGATTCAATCATGATTGCCTCTCTCGTAGTGAGCTGAGGTTAAAAGTCAGGGTTGGTAATCTTTGATTAGTGAACATGGCCAGCTCCCGATTTTTCGAGATCTGCTTTAATCAGGTAGCTATTTTGGCTGACAATTATCTCAGCGGCTTCTAGGCCTGCTAATACCTCAATATTGATGTCATCAGTGCGACCAAATTTAATAGTGCGAGGGTGATATTCATTGTCCTTTTTAACAAAGACCACAGTTCGCCCTTCATACTTCTGAATGGCTATTTTAGGAATAAGCAATGGGGTGTTTATTGTTGCTGTACTAACTCGTGCTTTGAGCAATGCCCCTACAGGCCAGTTACCATCAGTATTACTTAGTTTTACAAAGGCTAAAGTATAAGGTTTGCCTTCAGATGAAGGAACGATATGACTGATTGATGACTCCTGAGTAAAGTCAGTATTACTGAGCCAGACTTTTTGCCCAGACTTAATGGCTGCACGTTGCTTAGGGAATATTTTTAATTGTGCCCACACATCATCATAGCTGGCAATTGAAAATAGAATTTGGCCGTTAGAAAGCTCACCAGCATTTGCATGCCTAGCTATAATAGTGCCAGTAAAGGGGGAGGTTACTTTATAGCGTTTAAGGCTCTCATTTGACTCTACTGTGGCCAACGGATCGCCGCGTTTGACCTTGTCACCAAGGTTAACAGTGACATCTGAAATGACACCGTCGAATCGGGCTCGAATATGACTAAGGGAAGCCGGATCGGTTGTAACATCACCAAATAAAGTTGCTAAAATATTTAATTGACCCGCAGATACGGCAACAGTATTAATGCCCGAAGCCATTGCCATATTGTCCGACATTGTTACCATTTCTCCCTTGTGTTTGTCTTCACTAGCGAGACTCATAAAAGGGATCAGGAGTAGCATTATTACTGGAAATAATGCCATTTTATTAGTTGAACATTGTCTGTTCTGGTTAAAAGTATTCATGCTTATTGCTCTTTAAAAATAGGGGCTGAAGTGCTCTCGCTTGGTAGCGAAACTATGGAGATACCCGTCAATGCTTCGATATCGGCGCCGCGTTGAAGGGCTTTTTTTGCCGATTGAATTAACGCGTGTTGCGCATCCAATAACTCTTGTCGAGTGGACACCCATTCCAGATAACTGAACCGTCCATCTGTGTAAGCCTTTTCAACTAAAACTAAGGCTTCTTTAAGTGGCGGAATGATATTTTTCTGAAAAGTGGTCACTTCCAACAATGCACGGTTTCGTGCGTCAAGGGCTTGATTGATATGATGGTATAGATTACGAAGGCTAGATTGCTTTTGTTGCTCAATTTGGTCACGTTTAGCTTTTTGCGCTTCATAATCACCTAAGTTTCGACTCTGCGTGAATAGTGGAACACTTGCACCGGCAACAAACGCCATCTCATCAATACCGTTTATCCTGCGAATACCTGCAGTCCAACTAACATCAGGTTGATTAGCGGCCTGTGTCAATCTCAGCTGGGCGTCTTGCACGCGCGACTGCTGGGCAAACAACTGAATATGAGGGCTAGCTGAAAGTTCAGAGATAAGGGTTTGAAAAGATGGTGATTTGGTTAATGAGAACAAATTACCTTGTACTTGAGTAAATGTAGGCTGCTGCTCGCCCCACATGATAGACAAGCTTTTAATACTGGTTTGTAATTGTAGCTTAGCTGTCTGTACATCAAGTCTAGCTGCAGCCAAGGCAGCTTCAGCGCGCTTTTTCTCAAGTAAAGGAGAGGCACCGGCTTCCACTCTCCTTATGACCGCTTGATAGGTGTAACGTGCAAGTTGTGCAGCGTCGTTAACCGCATTGATTGTTTCTTGCCCCGCTAACACATCGATATAACGACGCATAACTTCGGCGAGAATATCCAGCGAACGCACCTGTTTTTCTACGTCTAACATTTGGCGTTTAATATCCAAAACGTTTTTTCGGGCGTGGATTTTGTTACCCATTTCGATAACAGATGACAAAGTAAGTGTCAGCTCCAAGTCTTTAATGCCTGCAACTTCGCCGCTACCGAGAAAGTTGTCTACTTCAACGCCCATGACATAACCAGGCTTTAGAGCAGCGGTTTTAGCTTCACCTGTAATCACCTGCTGCCTAAAATCAAACTCATGTAACTGGGGATTATTAGCTAATGTACGTTTAATGGCACTTTCTAGTGTCATTGGAAAAGTATTATCAGCATCATTTAACGCTGCGTAAGCGTTGCTGGTGAAACAGATCACCAAAATACTAAAGCACCATGCTCGCAGGCACAGATGCTTCTTAATAAAAGAAATATTCATTGTTTGTCCTAATAAAATTAAATACGACTGTGCATCTCAAAAAATATTTGGGATGCAAGTTTTAATAAATAAAAGGACTAGGCTTTAGGTGGGCGTAACAATTGGTTAATAGGGGCGTTAATTACTGCTCGTAAATAATGAAATTGATGTGTTTGCAGTGCTAGAACAGAGTTAGGTTTAGCATGTTGACCGACCCACTGAATGTGGGTGCCATTACAATGGCCGCAATGGTGACAGTCAGCTGGATTGTGGTGATCTGCAATAGAGTCTTCTTTGCCATCATCAACACTGCCATTTACATGGTCATCCGAGTGTTGATGTTCCTGCTGAAGATGCTGTGGATCAGTAGCATGAAAGTCTAACGAATTGGCTACAGCCGAAAATGACTGAAGTAATATCAGCATGATCGTCAAGTAGCTTACAAAACGTATGTTATTCATTTTACCTTAGTGGTTTAAATTAACTTCTACCGTGGATGTTATCAGACAAACCAAAAGCAAAATAGTCTCGAGATAAATAGCTACGAGCTCGTAGCTATTTATCTCGCTGCTTACACCCCTTGACTTGCAAGGTAACTATCATAGTCGCCTTTAAAGTCAACAATGCCATCTGGTTTCATGTCGATAATTCGCGTCGCTACTGTGGATACAAATTCTCTATCATGGCTGACAAAAAGTAGCGTGCCTTTATAGTTTTCTAAGGCTAAGTTCAAAGACTCAATGGACTCCATATCTAAGTGATTGGTGGGTTCATCCATCACCAAAATATTAGGTTTTTGCAGCATCAGCTTACCAAACAACATGCGGCCTTGTTCACCACCTGAAATGACTTTGACTGATTTATTGATGTCGTTTTGCGAGAATAATAATCTACCCAAGGTACCGCGCATGACTTGTTCGTCGTCACCTTCTTGGGCCCATTGGTACATCCAATCCATTAGGGTTTTGTCTTCTACAAAATCAGCAGCATGATCCTGAGCATAATAACCAATGTTGCTGTTCTCAGACCATTTAACGCTACCAGCGGTTAGGTCAGTGTCACCCACTAAACATTTTAATAAGGTGGTTTTACCTACACCGTTGGGGCCAATAATCGCAACTCTCTCACCTACTTCGATCATCAAATCCAAGTCTTTATAGAGTTCTTCATCATAAGTTTTGGCTAAACCTTCTACTTCCAAAGCCAAACGATGTAACTTTTTAGTTTCTTCAAAACGAATAAACGGGCTTTGACGACTTGAGGGTTTGACTTCGCCCAATTGAATTTTATCTATCTGCTTAGCACGTGACGTAGCTTGTTTTGACTTTGATGCATTGGCTGAGAAACGACTCACGAATGCTTTGAGCTCAGATATTTGTGCTTTTTTCTTGGCGTTGTCTGACAACAATTGCTCACGAGACTGAGTGGCTGCTGTCATGTATTCATCGTAGTTACCAGGGAATAAACGAATTTCGCCATAATCGATGTCTGCCATGTGGCTACAAACTGAGTTTAAGAAATGCCTATCATGGGAAATAATAATCATGGTGCAGTTACGTTCGTTAAGCACGGTTTCCAACCAACGGATAGTGTTGATATCCAAGTTGTTGGTAGGCTCATCCAGTAACATAATGTCTGGGTCAGAAAATAATACTTGGGCAAGTAACACTCTGAGTTTCCAACCTGGCGCAATTTCGCTCATTGGCCCAAAATGTTGTTCCACAGGGATACCTACACCAATTAGTAGTTCACCGGCTCTAGATTCAGCAGTGTAACCGTCCATTTCGGCAAACTCTGATTCTAAATCGGCTACTCTGATGCCGTCTTCTTCGGTCATATCTGGATTGGCGTAAATTGCATCCCGCTCGACTTTAACTTTCCATAGTTCACCGTGTCCCATTACAACGGTATCGATAACGCTGCATTCTTCGTAGGCAAACTGGTCTTGTTTTAGTTTACCAATACGTTCACCAGGGTCGACGGAGACATTGCCCCCAGAAGGCTCTAAGTCACCACCGATGATTTTCATAAAGGTTGACTTACCACAACCATTTGCGCCAATCAGGCCATATTTATTGCCATTTCCAAATTTGGCTGAGACATTTTCAAATAAAGGCTTTTCGCCAAATTGGATGGTAATATTTGCAGTTGTTAGCAAGGTCGGTCCCCATATTAATATTCAAATATTGTTTACCATCACGTTCCTTCTGTAGGTGACGTATAGATGGCAAAAATTCGGCGCGCATTATGCCACAAAAATTGCAGTATCGCTAAGGCAGCGGTAGTTCTTTTTATACTTAACTTGAACTCAGATTAATACGAGCCGCTTTTCTTAAAACAATTACAGTGCTGGATGGTACGGCTTATCCAGAACTAAGGTTATTTAATTTTTTAACAACTCAGATTTTAATAGGGCTAAATAACGACGCATCATCCGATGACATTGTTTTACGCTCAAAATTGACGAGTCAGTATCCAGCTTGTTTTGGTAGGTTAATCGCAAATATAGTTGGGTTATATGGGTAAATGGATCACTGACTTTAGTTGGGTATTGTTCGTTGATTTGTTGGTTAAAGGCACTGGGTCCTTGCCAAGTGGCTCTTTGGGTTCCTTCCTTTTCAAAGGCACTTAGTGCCTTTAGGTACAAACGTTGTGTTGTGGCTACTCGGTTTTGTAACCAATGGGGAAGAAAAAACAAACCCAGTAACATTGCAATAGTGACTACTATACCTAGGCCTAACATAGATAAGCGTTCTGGGGTCAGTTTACCTAAAAGCGATTTAAATAAGTCGCGCTGCTTTTTACTATTAAAACCTAATACCCAGCGGCTCCAGTTATAGTCTAAGTCTGCTAAAAATAACCTGATATTATTAAGCCAGGCTATATTGGTCAGTCTGGCTAAGGCAAAGGGCGAGTCTGCTAAAAAACTGCCTTCTTCTTGCATAGCTTGGCGTAAGCCAAATTCTATTCTATCTGGCGATACCAGAGCCGTTGGGTCGATGCGTTGCCAACCTGTTTTATCACCCCATGTTTCTACCCATGCATGGGCATCGTATTGGTAGATACTCATATAAGGTGATTCTCCGGGGTTTTTTACTAATTCACCGCCTTGATAACCAGTGACGATACGTGCTGGAATGCCACCTAATCTCAGGGCATAGGCTAATGCGCTGGCATAGTGGCTACAAAAACCTGCCTGATTATCAAATAAAAAACGGTCAACTGGATCAACCAACATGATTTCAGGACGTAGGGTATACACAAAGGGATTGTCCACAAAGTGCCTTAATACGGCATCTACAAAGTCATTATTGTTTCGGAATTGCGCTCGAAGCTTATTAACCCATTCTCGGGTTCTGTTATTACCATTTGCAGGTAAGCTAAGATTAATCTTTTTATCGGTTACGCTAAGCGTTTGGCTGGCTAAGGCTTTAGGGTATGAGCGCACCGCATACTGATATTTATTCGCTAAAGGTTGCTGACTAAATAACAAAAAGTCACTGCTTTGCATGATATTTCTGCTGCTTTGAGGATCTGCTGGCACAGCTATGTCTAATGCATATAACCAAGGTTGATAGGTTGGCTCGGCAATCACTTCATAATTAAAAAAAGAACCAGTCAAGATGGGCTCAAATTGTTGTTTTATTTTTAATTGCAGTTCACGCATTTTCTTACGATAGCCGTGAACTTTCCAGGTTTTACCATCAAAGTCTTCCATCACTATGGCTCGCCAGTATAGTTGCTGAATTACCGGAGGAGTGTCTTCGAAGGTGGCTCGAAATGCCAATTCACTTGATTGTGAAAGGCGGGCAATATCACCTGGAGTAATTTGTTCCGATAGTCCTGTTTGTGCACCGTCAGCTTTGGGGGTGTGCCAAAGAGGTGACAATTGTGGCAGTACCAAAAACATTAATAAACCAATCGGCAAAGCCTGTAAGCTAAGTATTGATATGGTTTTTAGTTGTTTTTGTATCCTTATACTTGGCGCGTGATAACAAGCCAAACTTAATAATAGTGTCAAACATAACAAGGCATAAAATAAACTAAATCCAATAGACTGATTAAAAATAAAGCCACAACCTATCAAAAAAAACAAACTAATGACCAACTGATATACGTCTTTTTGACTGCGCATCTGCATGAGTTTTAAGGCACAGGCGAGGATCAATAAATTGACCATGCCAAAGAGTAAACCAGCACTTAAAGCTGAGTAAATTAAACCCAATATACTTAACAGCGCTAATAAATTTAAGGTACGGATTGATGGCAAGTGTTTGTAATAATTGTAGTAAATAGCGCCTCTGATGACCGCACCACAAGCAACCAGTAATAATATCCAAGTGAGTACCGAAGAAAAAAGACTAAAGCTGACAAATACCAATGTCGCCGCTAATAATAACAATGCAATATTTCTAGAGGACTGCGCAGTGCCTTGATCGTTAGATTTTTGCTTCAGCCTCTTAAACATCTTCATCGCCCCATTTAGGAAAATAGGCTAATGCCTCTAAACAGGCGACTCGATGACCATTACCACTATTGGGCGCAATACATTGTGCGCCTAAATCTAAACCAAAAGTTCGCTGAGTACGGCTCAATTCAATGACTTGATAACACAATTCACTAAGCTCTTTCTCTAACGCATTTGCTAACTCCTTACTGGGGGGAGATAACGCCTTTTTAGTAAATTCAGCGGATAGTTTTAGCCAACCTATGTGATTGCCTATGGAAGAAAACTGTTTGCTGACCATGCCTCTACCTTTAGCCAGTTGTTTCCATGCAACATGGTTTAAAGGTTCGCCTATTTGGTAGGTTTTGAGATGAGAAAAGTCATCGTGACCGGCTTGTTCATTGGCTATTTCGCCACTTTTTTTAGCACTATTGTGATCACTTACATGTAGTTTTATTTCACAAGGTAAAGGTTTAGGAAAAACCGTTATTTGATGAGTAAAAGCCAAATGTGTCCAACAACGGTATAGGCCCAATGGATAAAAACTTTCCACTGTGACTCTAGATAAGGTCAATTTACCTCGCTGAGGACATTTTTGACTTAAGTTTATTGGATTAGTAAAAGCATCGGCATCTATTAGTGTACTTGACTGGATATGTTGCGCTTTTGCTTTTTTATTGGATTGTTTCTTAATGGCTTGAAACTTAAAATGTAATAGTCCATTTGCAGGGGAGGTGCCATCAATGTTGGCGTTTAACCAAAGAGGAATATGCAAATTGTCATCAACAAATACTTCAGGACACTTACCAATTTGCAAATGGATACGGGCAAAATTAATATAGCTGGCCAATAAGGTCACTAAAAATATCGCCAACAAAAAATAACACAACAACAACATCAAATTGTTTTGGTAGTTAGTGCCAAGCAAAAATAGCAGTACACACAAAGACAAAAATAATAGCCCAAATTTAGCTGGGAAAATAAAAATGTTGTGATGGTTTAAGTGATGTTGCGTAGCTGCAGGAATGCGCTTATTTAACCATTTGTTCCAGTAACTTTGTAATACCGTCATAACAGGGCCTAGGCTGCAATTGGGTCAATGGCTTCGAGCAACATTTTGCTTAAACTACCTTGAACACTAAAGTCGCTAGAAGCGCTGCGTAATCTATGTTCAGCCACTGCCGGCAATATAGCCTGCACGTCTTCTGGGATTAAAAAATCTCTATTATTAATAAAAGCCCAAGCCTTAGCTGAACTTAACAATGCCTTAGTCGCGCGGGGCGATAAAGGATTTGCGAATTGGTTGCTTTCGCGGCTAAAGGTGACTAAACGTAAGATATAATTAAGTAATTCATCAGACGCATATACTTGGTTGGCTTTATTTTGTAATTCAATAAATTCAGCTATATCCATTACCGTTTCTACTGCATGTTGTACATTGCCCATTTGGGTTTTTAACATGCTTTTTTCAGCTTCTTTGTCGGGATAGCCCAACTGAATACGCATTAAAAATCGGTCTAATTGCGACTCGGGTAGAGGATAGGTGCCTGATTGATGTGATGGATTTTGGGTGCCAATCACAAAAAATGGCGAAGGAAGTGGGCGAGTTTCGCCATCCAAACTGACTTGTCTTTCTTCCATGGCTTCAAGCAAAGCACTTTGGGTTTTGGGGCTGGCGCGATTTATTTCATCGGCTAACACCAGTTGATTAAAAATAGGCCCTGGGTGGAAACGGAAGGTTTGTTCGTTGTTATCAAAAATATTGATACCTAACATGTCTGCTGGTAATAAATCTGACGTGAACTGGATCCTTGAATATTCAAGGCCTAATACTTTGGCCAAAGTATGTGACAGCGTGGTTTTCCCCATGCCGGGTAAATCTTCAATTAACAAATGGCCGTTAGCCAACAAACAAGTTAGCGCTAATTTAACCTGTTGTTGTTTGCCAATTAACACCTGACAGGATTGCTCTATGGCCATGGCCAATTTGTTATGCAGCATAGGGTAATGGTATCCGAAGAATTGGTATTTTTGGGTGAATCAATATTTTAGCGCAAATTCGCCTAATTTTTGTTGGTTTAGCTAATACTTGAGTATGAAATGGAATTAATCGATGAATTGATTGCGTCAATACGTATAATAAAGCCATGTGCAACGCTTGATAAATTAAATTCATGAAAAGTATTCAAATAGAAGACGATCTTTACCATTTTATTGCATCACAGACTCAAGATATCGGTGAAAGTGCATCGGATATTTTACGCCGATTAGTCATGCCTGAGTCGCTACTTAACACAGCTCAAGATAATAGTGTTAAAGAGACTAAGGTTTACACTATTGATAGTGATGTAAGCGATGTTCAAAGCACAGAGCCGACTTGTCAGGCTTCAGCTGTGTTTGCTGAACTTGAAGGACAGCAGTTACAAGCCATTCCTAAGATGGTGGAAAGGTGGTTGTTGGTGTTATCAATTATTCACAAACATCATAGCCAGCAATTCTCCAAAGTGTTGAGTATGAGTGGACGCAATAGGACATATTTCGCCACAGACAAAGACACACTCTTGGCCACTGGCAGCAGTACTAACCCTAAAAATGTGCCTGACTCCGTTTATTGGGTGATCACCAATAACAATACAGCGAAGAAAATTAACATGCTCAAAGGTGTGGCTGAACAAGTAGGCTTTAACCTATCTGAAGTAGAAGAATTGATTAAAATATTTGCCCCTGAACTTATATAACTAAAGGATCATTATGGCTCTTCATCCACAAGCAGGAAAACTCGCGAGTAGAGAACAGTTGGTCAATGTTGCTAAGTTGACTAGTGCTTATTACACCAGTCAACCTACCAAAGGTGATAGTACCCAAGCCGTATCTTTTGGTACCTCAGGCCATCGTGGTAGTTCATTGTTAAATACCTTTAACGATATGCATATAGCCGCTATCTGCCAAGCGCTGGCAGAATTTCGGCAAGACCAAAATATCACTGGTCCCTTGTATATGGGAATGGACACTCATGCGTTATCTGAAGCTGCGTTTTCAACAGCGGTTGAAGTGCTAGCGGCAAATGGTGTTGTTTTAGTGGTGCAGGAAAACCGCGGTTACACTCCTACACCTGTTATCTCCCACGCTATTTTGCAGCATAATTTACAATATGATGTTGATTCGTCAAAAGAGCGAGCGGATGGTGTAGTGATTACACCCTCACATAATCCACCTGAAGACGGGGGCTTTAAATATAACCCTCCACATGGTGGTCCCGCAGATAGCGATGTAACTAACCTTATTCAGCAACGTGCCAATGAAATCATCAGTAATGATATGGCTGGGGTAAAACGTATGAGTTTGGCTGCGGCCTATGACTCTGCTTATGTAAAAGAAATCGATTTTGCTGAAGATTATATTGCGCAACTCGACCAAGTAATAGATATGCAAGCCATCGCTAAGGCTGGATTAGTCTTAGGCACAGATCCCTTAGGTGGTGCTGGTATAGGTTACTGGGACAGGATAGCTGAGCGTTATGGAATAAACATTGAGGTTGTTAATCGTAATGTTGATCAGCAGTTTGGCTTTATGCACCGAGATAAAGATGGAAAAATCCGCATGGATTGTTCTTCGCCCTATGCCATGGCCGGTTTGATTGATTTAAAAGACAAATTTGATGTGGCTTTTGGCAATGATCCTGATTTTGACCGACACGGTATAGTTACGCCTAAAAATGGCTTAATGAATCCTAATCATTATTTAGCTGTAGCTATTCAATATTTATTTCAACATAGAACTGAATGGCCGCAAGATATTAAGGTAGGTAAAACCTTAGTATCGAGTAGTATGATTGACAGAGTGGTGAAGGGCCTAGGTCGTGAATTAGCGGAAATGCCAGTAGGTTTTAAATGGTTTGTACAAGGCTTATTAAAAAGTGAAATTGGTTTTGCCGGTGAAGAAAGTGCTGGTGGCATATTTTTGCGTCGTAATGGCAAACCATGGGCAACCGACAAAGACGGTATTATCTTGTGTTTGTTGGCCGCTGAAATTATTGCGGTAACAGGTAAAGATCCAGGGGAGCATTATCAAGCTCTTACAGAGCAGTTTTCAGCGCCTGTTTATACCCGTATTGATGTAGCGGCAAATCATGCTCAAAAGCAAGTATTAAGTAAAATGGATAAAAGTGTCATTCAATCCACCGAGCTTGCTGGCGAAACTATCACTAATATTCAAACCCATGCTCCGGGTAACAATGCCGCCATTGGTGGAGTGAAAGTCAGTACTGAAAATGGTTGGTTTGCAGCTCGTCCATCTGGCACTGAAGAAATTTACAAAATATATGCCGAAAGCTTTAATGGTTCTGAACATCTCGATTTATTAGTGAATGAGGCCAAAGCTCTGGTCGAGCAAGTATTTAAAACTGCAAATGTTTAAATATTAAATTCAAAATGTTGGTTTTATGTTAAAGGTATGCGTATTCTCAAGTGAATACGTATGCTTTTTTAGTTATTTAACGTTTATTTAACAACCTCCTGCAAAAAATCCTGCTAAAACTACCTTATTAAATTTATCTGTAATTTTATTACGTCATTAAATACCCGATTAAGACAAAATACGTTAGGGAAAATGACAACTAAATAAAGCTAATTTGAGGTGTAGTATGAGCGCGAAAAAACCAGATCTTAAAACGTCTTCTTTACCAAACAAAGTCATGAAAGATGCGATTGTAAGACATTTACATTGTTCGTTGGGTACCGACGAAAATAAAGCAAATAATCACGCGTGGTGGAAAGCAACCTGCGCCTCAGTGCAAGAACATGTGTTGGAGCAACTGCGCAAAACCCAAAAGTCTCATTATTTAAATGATACTCGTGCTGTGCATTATTTTTCTGCAGAGTTTTTGATGGGTCGTTTGATGTCTAATAACCTGCATAATTTAGGTTTATTCGAGCAAACTGATCAAGCTTTGAAAGAACTAGGTGTCAACCTCACCGACATTATGGAAGAAGAGCCGGATATGGCGCTGGGTAATGGAGGTTTAGGGCGCTTAGCTGCATGTTTTATCGACTCTCTAGCAACACTTGATTTACCTGCTATCGGTTATGGTTTGCACTATGAGCATGGCTTATTTCGTCAAGAAATAAAAAATGGTGAACAAATAGAGCGTCCAGATAGCTGGCGTGATTATGGTAACCCATGGGAAATATGTCGTCCTGAGTCAATCCAAGAAATTCCTTTGTATGGTTATGTTGAAACTAAATATGGCGAAAACGGCGCAATACAAAAAGAATGGCATCCTGGGCTGATTGTTAAAGGACTACCTTGGGATATTCCAGTAGTGGGTTATGGTGGTAAAACCGTGAACGTTTTGCGTTTATGGCAAAGCCAAGCGTCAGATTATTTTAACTGGGATGTATTTAACGCCGGTGGTTATGTGGATGCACAAAAAGAAAATGTGCAAGCTGAAACTATTTCTAAAGTGTTGTACCCCAATGATGAAACTGAAGCGGGTAAAGAATTACGTTTAATTCAGCAGTATTTCTTTAGTGCCTGTTCTCTAAAAGACATTATTCGTCGTTATAAAAGAGCCCATGGAGATGATTGGAGTCGTTTTTCTAGTCAAGTGGTGATCCAATTGAACGACACCCATCCTGCTATTGCCATTCCTGAATTGATGCGAATTCTATTAGACAGGGCTGAACTCGATTGGGATAGCGCCTGGAAAATTTGCAGTAAAACCTTTGCCTACACTAATCATACGTTATTACCTGAAGCATTAGAAAAATGGCCTGCCCGAATGTTTGAAAAAATTCTGCCAAGGCATTTAGAAATTATTTACGAAATTAATCACCGCTTTATGAGTGAAGTCGAAAAAATGTGGCCGGGCAACAACGTCATCAAGCAGAAGTTGTCGATCATCGAAGAGGGCAAAGAAAAGATGATCCGTATGGGTAACTTGTCGGTAATTGGTTCTTTTAGAGTAAACGGCGTAGCCGAAATTCATTCATCTCTAGTCAAGAAAAACCTATTTCCTGAATTTGACAAATTGTGGCCAGAAAAGTTAACTAACGTGACCAATGGCATCACTCCTCGTCGTTGGTTGAAGGCATGTAATCCCAAACTATCTGCGTTAATTGATGAAAAAATTGGTAATGATTGGCCATTGCATCTAGAAAAACTAGAGCAACTGAGTCAGTTTGCTGACAATGCTAAATTTCAAAAACAATTTATGAAAATAAAGCATGAAAATAAAGTTATGCTGGCTAAAGAGGTATTAACCTTAACAGGTATAGAAATAGACCCTAAAGCTATCTTTGATGTTCAAATTAAACGCTTGCATGAATACAAACGCCAACATCTCAATCTTTTACATATTATGGCGCTATACCGCCGCTTGTTAGAAGACCCTAAATACGACATGCAACCAAGAGTGTTTTTATTTGGTGCTAAAGCCGCTCCTGGCTATAAATTAGCTAAAGATATTATTTATGCAATTAATCAAGTGGCCGATAGAGTTAACAATGACAAAAGGGTCAATGGCAAAATTAAGGTAGTATTTTTACCTAATTATAGAGTCAGTTTGGCTGAGAAAATGATCCCTGCTGCTGATATTTCTGAACAAATTTCTACAGCAGGATTAGAAGCATCAGGCACTGGAAATATGAAATTGTCACTAAATGGTGCCTTAACAATAGGTACCTTAGATGGTGCGAATATTGAGATAGCTGAAGAAGTGGGCGCCGAAAATATTTTCATTTTTGGTCTAAATGTTGATGAAGTGCACGAACTTGATCAAGTTGGCTACAACCCTTACAACTTCTACTACAACAATAAAGAAATTAAAGCCGTATTAGATTGGCTTGAAACTGATTATTTTACGCCTGGCAAACCAGGAGCATTAGCATCAATCAAGCATAGTTTGTTAGAGGGCGGAGACCCATACAAAGTCTTGGCTGACTTTGAGTCTTATTCAGATGCTCAACAACGAGCCGATAAGGCCTATTGTGATAAATCGGGCTGGGCGAAAATGGCTATACTAAATACAGCACGTATGGGTAAGTTTACTTCAGACCGGTCAATTAAAGATTATGTTGAAAAAATTTGGAAATTACAGCCATGTGCAGTAGAGTAAATTTCTATACTTTGAAACGTTAAGCCAAATCGAGGTGTTTTACACCTCGATTGTTAAAAG
>TARA_R110002153_G_scaffold190217_2_pt1 | contig 28395 bp, 22 predicted proteins | sample TARA_R110002153 | Tara Oceans TARA_R110002153 (sample SAMEA4398193) | marine metagenome | biome: Polar Biome; feature: [SRF] surface water layer (ENVO:00010504); material: water (ENVO:00002006), including particulate matter (ENVO:01000060) such as... | depth 5 m | reverse complement strand
GGGCCAATATTTCCACTACCGGGGTTAATGATCACCGCTGGAACTGACGAGGATGTGGTGTTGTTGGGCATAAATAACTGCGCGCTTAATTCTACTGCGGCACCAAGATTACCATTAATTATATTGGCGTAATCAGCAGGGGAGTGGCTGCTAAATGTAACCAAAGTGCCACTTATTCCATTGGCTAATTTAAGAGGCTCAGTAGCAAAGGTTTTACTATCCACTTGTGGCACTTTTAACGCTTCAGCTAAAATTGTGCAACTGCTGCTCAAAAGCATAAACAACAAACCAAACTGTCGTAACAATGATTTAAATATGAGCGTGTTCTGATTGAACAATGTACGGTGTTTCATAGTCTTTTTTCCTACTGTTAAATTCTATTTATTTGCTGAAGTTGCTATTAAACTTAGCGAGTGTTTATCGAGTATGAAATCCTGCTTTATGGGCAGAATCGTGAGCCTTTTTTGCAACGGGTAAGTTGGTTCACTACAGGTTTTAGACTGGCTATCTGTTCAGCTCGCATTTTTTGTAGTGCTGTTACCACTTCAGGATGGTCTTTTGCAATGTCATACTTCTCGCCAGGATCAGCATTTAAATCGTAAAGTATGGGCTGTTGGTACTCGATAACCTCTGGATTGCCGTATGCTTCTTTAAACAAAAAGTGGGCTTTATATTGGCCTTTACGGACAGCATAAATTTGATCACCTCGATAATAAAAATATTCATTACGAATGCCAGTTTTTCCTTGCAACAAGGTGTCTGATAAATCATAGGCATCGGAATTTTCTGGGGCTTTTCCTCCGGCCAAACTCACAAGTGTGGGTAATAAATCGATTGTTGAACCTATGTCATGTACCAATTCAGGTTTGATATGTCCCGGCCACCAGAAGAATCCAGGGACCCGCAGGCCACCTTCTAAAGTTTCATTTTTCCCGCCACGAAAAGGTCCAGCACTACCACCCATAGTTTCAAACAATAACCATGGACCATTGTCTGAACTGAATACCACTAAAGTATTTTCTGCAATGCCTTGCTCTCGAAGAGTTTGTAATACTTGGCCAACTGACCAATCAAGCTCTTCCATCACATCACCGTATAATCCTTGGGTACTGCGACCGGTAAATTCTTCAGAAGCAAAAAGTGGCACGTGAGGCATGGCATGAGCTAAATAAAGAAAAAAGGGTTGTTGTTTATTTTCCTTGATAAAGGCTGTTGCCTTGTCAGTATAACGTTTTGTTAACTCATGCTGATTGGGTCCATATTCCAGTACTTTTTCATCCTGCATCAAGGGTACTTTGAAATACTCTGGTTTGGGATGAGTCCATTGCTTGCCTTTACTCCAGTTAGCTAAACTCCAATCGTCACCATTTAGCTTTTTGATCAAACCCCAATCTTGGTTCATATCATTGGAATAAGGAACGCCGAACCAACTATCAAAACCGTGATGTGTAGGCAGTGCCTCAGGCATATGTCCTAAATGCCATTTACCTACCATGGCAGTTTTATAACCTTGGGCTTTTAACGCTTCGGCAATGGTTAGTTCGCTATCTGGTATGCCACCAAGTGAATCTTCACGAAAAACGTTTCGATACGGAGCTGAAGACGCCAAACCAGCCCTGACAGGATATTTACCCAACATTAACCCCGCACGGCTAGGTGTACAAACTGGCGCTGCAACATAAAAATTAGTCCACTTCTGACCTTCCGCGGCCATTTTGTCAAGATTGGGGGTTTTAAGTGTTGGATGCCCATTGTTGCTCATGTCCCCGTATCCCATATCATCTGCAAATATGATGATAATATTGGGCGGTGTTACTTTCTCGAGTTCTGCTGCATAAATGTTCGTAGAATATATACTTGCGAACCACAGTATTGCGTTACAAATTAGGGGCGATTTTACTTTCTTAATCATGATGGATCCCAGTTACTTATACTAAAAACAGCTTCCGTAATGCTTGCTGGTTTTGGTTTTTTCATTATTTTAACTACCTATTAACAATAACAGTGTGTATCTAAAGTTACAATCGTTGTCTTTTGGGGTTTGAATAATGTTATTATAATAAAATCAAGTTAAATCAGTAGTTTAATATATTGTTGTGTATTATCAATTCTGATGTATATTAATAAGTAATAACGTTGTCTTTTGTGTCGTTTGAGGTAAAAACGCTCCTAATAGGTTAAAATACAATAATCATCGCTGGCTTTAATTAACGCTAAACGGAAAGTAACGGTAAATGGAACATGAAAGAAGCAAAAAATAATACCATTCATGATGTGGCCAGAGTGGCTAAGGTTTCGATTAAAACAGTGTCCAGAATACTGAATAACGACCCGCGCGTTCGCGAAGCTAATGTAGTCAAAGTAAAAAAGGCGATCACCGAACTTAATTATAAAATGGATTTTAATGCGCGGCGTTTACGCACCAAACAGTCATACCTTATTGCCGTGCTTTACCTCGATTATAGAGGAAACTTCTACTCAAATATGGTTATAGGCGGGGCAATAAGTGCCTGTGATGAACTTGGATATGATGTCCTGATCCGTCCTATCAAATATAGTGGGGAGAACCTTATGTCCAGTGTTATGCATATGATAGAGCGTTCTAATCCAGATGGTTTTATCTTACCCTCCCCACTGTGTGAGAATCAGTTACTCTTGGATCTGTTAAATAAGAAAAATATTCCATTAGTGCGTATTTCTCCTTGTGACATTAATGGTAACGACTTGGTTTATTGTGATGAGGTGTCTGCAACGCAGAAAGCTATCCAACATTTAATTTCACTTGGGCATACTGATATTGGTTTTATTAATTATTTGGTAGGTCACGCCGCAGGGAATTGGCGATATGAGGGGTATAAAAAAGCCTTAGCTGAAGCTGACATTAAGGAAAAACCAGAACTAGTTGAGCAGCATGAGTATCAAGCCAATATTGTTGAACATGCAGCACGTCGATTATTGAAATTGCCAAATCCACCAACAGCTATATTCACTACTAATGATGCTAGTGCCTCAATTGTTTATCGCGTGGCTTCACAGCTCAATAAAAAAATCCCTTATGACCTGTCTGTGATGGGGTTTGATGACGACCCAGTAGTCGAATACCTGTGGCCACCCTTGTCGACTGTAAGGCAACCAGTAACAGAATTAGGGTGTGAAGCTGCAAAACTACTCATTAGGAAATTCATTCAAAAAGAGAATGTTACTGAGATAGTTAATCCTAAATGCGAATTGTTAATTAGAAACTCATGTGGACCGTTAATTTCCTAAAAACCGATACAGGAATCGATTTCCGGCCCAGTAATCTTAATGTGGTTTTTAATACCTTAGCCTCTAATGCTAGGCACCGCATGTTTTGTTTGGCGCTCAATCTTAATGAAATACTCTTTTAAATAATCGAGTAACAGTCGTAGCTTTTTGGAGGTAGCGCTACCAGGTGGGAAAACGCCATATATGTTGATGTCTTTTAGCTGGTAATCATCTAATACGGATTCTAACTTACCAGCTTGGATCTTGGGCCATGCGTCATATACTGGCACCCTACCTATGCCATGACCTCCTTCAAGAAATGCAGTACGTGCTGCGGCATTATTGGTACTGATCCCGCCTTTTACTGCAACACTGTATGAAAGACTGTCCTTACTTAGCTCAATGGTTCCCGCGGTCAATTTATACACTACCCACTGGTGTTGCTGTAAATCAGTGGGAACCGATGGCCGACCTCGCTTTTTGAAATAATCTGGCGATCCGCATAAGCAGGTCTGCAGTGTAGAAAGCTTACTTGCTTGTAAACCTGAATCAAGCAATGGAGCTCCTCGGATCGCCAGGTCAATACCTTCTTGCATGATATTCACCACCTCATCAGTGAGCATTACATCTAGGTCAATTTTGGGATACAAATCGCGAAAGTTATTCAGTGCGGGTACTACCATTTGCAAACCCACGTTGACAGGGCAGGTTATCTTCAACAATCCTTCGGGTTCGTTTTTAAGATTCTCTATTTGTTGGTTAGCAGTGGTGGCCCGCTCGGCTATGATTCGGCATGACTGGTAATACTCAGCACCAGCTTCAGTTAATGAAATTGAGCGTGTAGTGCGGTTGAGTAGTTTCACCCCAAGCTGAGATTCCAGTTTTTTAATGTGATAACTGACTACAGCTCGGGATAAGCCTATATGTTTTGCAGCCGCCGTGAGATTACCTTGCTCAATAACTTGAGCAAATACCACCATGCTTTTGAGTTGTTCAAAATATAAGTTCATGTGCCATTATAGCAATATTGTATCAATTGTTCGAACAATGTTGTCTAATTTCTCTGTATTGTTAGAAGTTTGATAGAGGTTTAAACTTGTTTCAAATTCAAGACAGATGAGAAAAGATAATGAAAACACAACAAACAGCAAAGCACATCTTAATGGTGTTAACTTCACATGCTGAGCTAGGTAATAGTGGTGAAAAGACGGGATTCTGGATAGAAGAATTTGCCGCCCCTTATTATGCTTTTATCGATGCAGGTATAAAAGTGAGTATTGCTTCTGTAGCTGGCGGCCAGCCACCTATTGATCCTAAGAGTGAATTGGAAGATTTTCAAACGCCAGCAACCAAGCGTTATGATGGGGATAGCGAAGTTCAAAGTCTAATGGCTAATACCGCAAAATTGCTTGATGTTGACGCTGCTGACTATGACGCAGTGTTCTACCCAGGTGGTCACGGACCATTATGGGATCTTACCGATAACGTGACCTCAATTTCTTTGATTGAAAACTTCATAGCTGCCAATAAGCCGGTAGCCGCAGTATGTCATGCAACTGCTGCATTTTTGAATGTTAAAGATGCTAATGGTGAATATGTGGTTAAAGGCAAAACGGTAACGGGTTTTACTAATAGTGAAGAAGAGGCAGTACAATTAACCAAAATTGTGCCTTTTTTACTAGAAGATGAATTGATTAAGCGCGGCGGTAAATATCAAAAGGTTGCTGACTGGAGTGCATTTGCAATACGGGATGGTCTATTAATTACCGGCCAGAATCCAGCAAGCTCAGAATTAGCCGCAGAAAAATTATTGGCAATTTTAGCTTAGGCTTTAAGTGCTGAAAAATATTACAAATAGTGAGGAATATTATTCATGTTAAATTTTAGTTTTCAAAATACTACCCAAATTCGTTTTGGTGAAGGTCAAATCGCTTCATTAAGTAAACAGATCCCTAGTGATGCCAAAATATTGGTGACTTATGGTGGTGGCTCCATCAAAAGCAACGGCGTTTATGATCAAGTTGCAGCAGCATTAGCTAATCATACTTGGTTTGAATTTTCGGGCATCGAGCCAAACCCAAGTTACGACACGTTAATGAAGGCTCAAGATATTATTAAAGAGAATAATATCAATTTTATTCTAGCGGTCGGTGGCGGTTCGGTGGTTGATGGTTCTAAATTTATCGCTGCTGCGGCATTATTCGAAGGTGATGATCCTTGGGAAATAATAAGCAAACAGACACGTATTAAAAAAGCATTACCTCTTGCTTGTGTACTGACTCTACCTGCAACTGGATCTGAGTCGAATACAGGTGCGGTAGTAACTCGTGATGGTAATAAACTGCCTTTCAACAGCCCGTTGGTTCGTCCTATATTTGCAGTGCTTGATCCTGCAGTAACTCTGTCATTGTCGGATCGTCAGGTAGGCAATGGTGTTGTGGATGCGTTTGTACACACTATGGAGCAATATCTAACTTATAGCGTCAACGCTAAAGTACAAGACCGTTTTGCTGAAGGACTTTTGCTAACCTTAATTGAAGAAGGGCCAAAAGCACTGGCGCCTGAAACGTCCAAAGATTTAGATATTCGTGGAAATATTATGTGGGCGGCAACTATGGCGCTTAATGGTTTGATCGGAGCAGGTGTGCCGCAAGATTGGACAACACACATGATTGGACACGAATTAACAGGTACTCACGGCATCGACCACGCGCGTACTTTATCAATAGTTTTACCTGCTGTGATGAAAGTGTGTAAAGAAGCGAAACGTGAAAAATTATTACAGTATGCCGAGCGTATCTGGAATGTAACCGAAGGTGATGAAGATTCACGTATTGATCGTGCTATTGAACTTACCGAGCAGTTTTTTGAAAAGATGCATGTGCCAACACGTTTATCTCATGTTGATTTAGGTGAAGCTGATATAGATTTATTAATCGAAAAATTAAAGCGACACGGTATGCTGAAGTTGGGTGAACATAGCGCCGTAACACCTGAGATTAGCCGTGAAATATTAGTCACTGCACTTTAATTTTTAGTTATTCGAATAGTAAATAAAAGGGGCGCTTGCGCCCCTTTTGATGTAATGACTGAGTAACTCAGTCATTTGTTTGATTACTCTAGTTGCTCAGTCACAGTCAATGTTGGACTGCCTAAATTACTGGCATCTAACTCGAAAATTAAATCTGCAGTGTTTTGAACATTGATATAGAGGTTATCGTTTGAACCGGGATACAAAGTGGCTGTAGTACCCAATTCTACAGCAATATTGCCACCCAGATTTAAACCACCACTGCCGCCCCAATCTTGATCGGCAATCTTGAAGTTGTAGCTGCCTGCGCCGATATTAAATACTCCTCGATAAATACCGTTACCCTCGTAACTTAGAGGTGAAGTAGTGCCCCAGCCATTCATGTCGCCCCGTAACAAAGGCACATGATTGCCATAAGGCGCAGGAATGGCATTAGGATCTTCCGGAATGATGGTTAAGATAGGGTTGTTGCTATTGGCAGCATCTAATACAAACTTATAGTTGCCATCAGCAATCAAGCTCAAGCCTAAATTGTTGGCTCCGTTAGTCAGGGTTGCCGGGGAACCCACTGGCATAGTGAATTGACCACCTATATTAACCGCAGCAAAATCTTGATCGGCAATTTTGAACTGATAATCACCTTGCAAAAGGGCTGCATCTAATTCGTAGCTATCGTTACCTTGGTAGCTAAAGGGTAATGACGTGTCCCACGAATTAAAATCACCACGTAAATAGATACTTTGTTCATCATAAGGGGGCAGGGCCGATAGTCCGTAACCTTGTAAACCATCTTGAGGTTTAACAAACACCGCAGTGGTTAACGGGGGGACGGTAAAAGTACCGCTGTTAAAAGTGGCTGTTTGCACTATTGGGTCGGCTGATTGTTGCTGACTTTGATGTAATACAAAAGCACTGGTGTTATTCACGTTGACAGATTGTGTTGAGGCACTGCCATTGATAATCACCACTATGGCATCATTGTTGTTATCTAAATCTGCCAAACCAATACCATCGTCAAGACTCATCACGATAAGGCCTTGAACTTGCTGACTGCCAGTGTTGTAGAATTTAATACGCTGGGCGATATCTTCGGCGCTATTTAAGCGGAATAACTTACTGTCGCTACGGATCTGTAAAAACTCTTTAAACAAACTAGCTGAAAGCTGCACATCAGTAGCCGTAAAGTCAGTATTGGCGTTGGCGCTAATTGGACTTATGTTACCCCAGTTGTTTTGGTTATCTTGAGCCAGAGGCAAACCTATATTCCAATTGTTACTGGCTTGGGTAAAATCAACACGATTGAACCAGTCGCCAGCATCATATGTATTTCTGTCCATAGACTTAGAGCGAATTAAATCTGAACCCATATGTAGAAAAGGAATACCTTGGCTTAGTAAGGGGATAGATAGCGCCACATTCTGAATACGTACCCGGTCTTGTATGCCTAAATTGGCAGGCAAAGCGTATTGTAGTTTGTCCCACAAGGTTTCGTTATCATGTTTAGATATGTAGTTAATAGTATCGGCAGGATCAATGCTGTAGCCTGCTGGCTGACCATTCCATTGGTAATCGTAAGTTGATATATAAGTATCGCTAGCTGCAACAAATTGATAGCTGCCAACATTACCCACCAGACCAACACGGATCACGTCTTGTTCGCTAATGCTGCCACCGGTAAACATAGCACCGTCGCGCACCGCATCACGCTGGCGATCAGAATAAGTACCAATTTCACTGCCAGCCATATTTAATTGTGAGGCTTGCTCAAAGCGACGGTTATTTGCTACTTCTCCAAAGTTCCAACCTTCGCCATAAAAGTAGGTATCGGCATCCACAGTGCGAACTGCTTCACGAGCATCCACAATAGCCTGTTTGGGAATATGCCCCATTAAGTCGAAACGAAAGCCGTCAAAGCCAAAATGTTCGGCAAAACTCACCAATGAATTATTCATTAATTTGGCCATCATTTTGTGTTCGGTGGCGGTGTTTTCACAACAGGTGGAATTTTCAATTTGGCCACTGGTTTCGTTCAAGCGGTGATAGTACCCAGGCACCACTTTATCCAGTACCGAGTTATCGTACAGGCCAGATGATGCAGCATGGTTATAGACCACATCCAAAATCACTCTTAATCCAATTTGATGTAAAGATTGATTCATGGCGCGCATTTCTAGAATACGGCTGACACCATCTGCATCTGTTGCATAACTACCCTCTGGGGCGGCAAAATGTTGCGGATCGTAACCCCAGTTAAATCCGTCAAAGGCACGCATAGACTCAACCAATGCTTGTGCATCTGTGGTGGAGGGATCGTAACTTTCCAATACCTGTAATAAGGTTGTTTGGTTATTTTCCACTCCACAAACCGGTGCCGTGTTATTCAGTTGGCAAAGTTTGGCTACGGTATCGGTCACATCTACTCGCTGGCTATTATCTTCTTGGATTGAGGCTATATCGTTGGCCGGTAATAGGTGAAAGTGAGTTAACCCTGCTTGCTGCAAACCTTGTAAATGTCGCATAGGCGCAGAGTTGAGTTCGGTAAAGGCCATGTATTTGCCACGATGGGCCACACTGGTACTTTGATCCAGAATACTGAAATCACGGATATGCCCTTCGTAGATCACCGCATCTTCGGGGTCTATGATGGTGGGCACAAGGTGATCATCCCAGTTAGTGGGTTTTAAGTCTGCATCTTGAAGACTGACAAACTGACTGTAACGTCCATTGGTCGCCAAGCTAACAGAGTAGGGGTCGGTAGTGGTTAATTGTTCAATTTGTTCAGTAAGCGGATGGTACACAGTGACATCGTAGCGATAAAACTGCCTATCTAAGTCTGCTTTTGCTCCGCTGTAAGACCAAATTCCAGTTGCCCCATCTAAGTTCATAGCATGGCTGGCAAGGGCTTGCTTAGTGCTGTTAAACACTGTGATATCAACCGCTGTAGCAGTAGGCGCCCAAAGATTAACCGTAATAGTCTCATTGTTGTAAGTGACGCCCAATTGAGCTTCATCGGCATCGTTGGCAGCATTGGTATATAAGCTATCTAAGAGTCTGGGAAGTTGTACTCGGGTGGCTTCTATTAGTTCGCCTTGGGCGTCGAGTGCCACAGCAAGTAATTGCTGTGTTGCCCATTGTTTAGCCTGCTCTGTACTGAGATTCATGGTAAATCCACTAAAGCCGTTAAGTTGTGGATCTTGGGCATACACAGCTGGGTCAACAATAGCCATAGTTAATGGGGTAAAGCTGGCAGCATCTAACGTTTCATCATTAACCTGAGACAAACTGGCATCGGCAGATGTGTATAAACGATATTCAGCTGCATCGCCAGAAGTCAGCCACACTAAGGTATTAGTATCTATCCAGTGAGCTTTTGCACCATCAACAGTAAAAGGGCGAGACGCAAGAGGTTCATACCATAACTCTGGGTAGCCATGAAAAGTAAAAGCTTGCTGGCCATTGTCGGGTTCAAAACGACTATTATTATTGCCTAAGGCTTTGTTATCGCCGTTGTGCAAAATGAAGTTGTAACAGGATGCCCCAGGAGCAATAGTTAAAATATAATAGGCACCATATTCGGGGTGTTCGCCGTCAGCAGGGTAGGGATCGCCCCAATTGCCAAAGTGGGCACTGTCAAGAGTTGGCGCTGCATAGTCACCGCAGTCTTCGCCGTTCCATAAATGTAAGCCCCAGCCTTGATAGTTAGCGTCTTCTCGTTGATAAAATAAAGCGATTTGATTTTCTTCAAGTTGCAAACCAGTTCCTGGCGCACCTACAGGAACAAGATCGGCCTGTAGACGCATTTGCATGGATAACGCTGCACGGGTCAAACTCAACTTAACAGTGAACTTATGTGTCGCACCCGCTGCTAGTTCATTGATGTTTAGGGTAATAAAAGGTAGATCATTTTCAGCACCTTGGCTGTTCATAATTTGATGACTGCTGGCATCAAACAGTACCCGCATAGGCGCGCTGATATCACTACCTGTGTTGGTGAGAGTGACTATTGAACTGTACTGACGATTGACCCGATCAAAAACTGGCCGCGACGAATAGCTAAACTCTGCATTTTCAGCATCTTGCCAGGTTGCATGGGCGAAAGGCGCCAATAGCAACATCAGTAGCATATTTATGTAAATAAATAATTTCATATTAACGAGTCCTGTTGGATTGTTTGCGTCGCGAAAATAGGGCCGCACTACCAAGCAGTAACAAGGCTGTCATCGGAGGCGCTGGCACTTCTGTGGGTATGGCTAAAAGTGTCACATTGTCGATTAACAAGGTTGAGGAATATGAATCAGGGGTATAACCAGCTTCTAAGTTAAAATCCAAAAACCAGCCCGGTTGATTATTAAAACTGCTATCAAGCATCATAGAAAAAGTGCCAGAACCGTATGCACTGGTCGGGTCAATTAAAAAACCTGGGTTGCCATCAGCGCCAGTAAAAATACCGAGATCATCAATAAAATTAACAAAAAATAAATCGGCGAATTCACTACCATCGTCGAATCCAGAAAAATCCCAGTCAAAACTTAGCCATAATTGCGAATTAGCCGCGACACTTAAATCAAGTGCACTTGAAAGGGTATTGGCATATTCGGCGCTAGCCCCATTGGTAAGATCAATATTTATCTCGGCCTGACAATCGCCAGCATTATTAATTATATTAAAATCGCCGCTTTGCACGGTATTTACGTCACTGTCAGTGTAGGTATCCCAACCGTTAAAGTTACAACTTTCGAATCCACCATTGGCAATTAAATTGGCATGAGCGCTAGATGCGAGCAGTAAGCATAATAATGTTAATATTTTTGGTGCAGTTTTCACGATTAAAGCCTTTGTTGTTAGATGTCAAATACACTTGTGCAACAGGTTGTTGACAAGTTGTTTACAGAAAACTCTAATCGAAAAAAAAACATTCAACCATTAAATTTACCGCAAAAAGCCATGAATACGTATGCAGCAAAAACATCAAGATAGCTTGAAAATTTAAAATAGGAGCGATTTTTTTTGTTTTGCACTTTGGGTGATAATTGTGCGATTTGGTCAGTCGCCTTACTTGTATTTGTGATGATTTTATTTGCAATAAATTTTGGCTGAAGATGTAGGTTTTAGAGTATTATCTCGGTGCATGTTCGTACACAAAGTTGGAACATTTTTTGTGCTTAAAATAAATTAGAGGTTATGGGTGTTAATGCTAGAAGAGCGAAGTCAATTGAATAGTCATTATGATTCACAAGGTTATTTTGTTCTTAGGGATTATTTTACCGAGTTTGAAATTTTATCACTTAGGAAAGTCATCTTAAAATTCCATGAATTATGGAAACAAGACCATGTAGAATTCTATCAGCAAGAAGCTTTCAACTCTTCATTAATCACTGGAAGCCAGTATTTGGCGTGCGACGATCGGATTAAGTTGTTTAATTTTATCAGTTCAAAAAAAATAATGGATGTTGTTGAATCGGTTATAGCAACTTCCCCTGCGTTTATGAATACCCAATTATTTTTTAACCCTGTTAATCCACAACAAAAAGATTTTTGGCATCGAGATTGCCAATATGATCATGATGTTGCGGGGCAAAAAATAGCCATTCAAGAAACACAAGTTGTACACCTTCGAGTGCCTTTATTTGATGAACTTGGCATGGAGTTAGTACCTGGAACTCATAAGCGCTGGGATAATGATGAAGAATTTAATGTACGACAAGAAGAAAAGGGTAGAGTGAGTAGTGACGATCTCTCTAGCGGTAAAAAAATTAAGTTAGCTGCGGGCGACTTATTAGTTTTTTCGGCTGATATGATCCACCGAGGTTTATACGGATTAGACAGGTTAGCCTTGGATATTTTGGTTTTTGATCCATCGGCTGATTTTATTGACTACGTCGACGATGATTGTTTGCCGAAAGCTTCAATGCTGGATAAAATTGATGACCCAAGATTATTTATCAATACTATGCAGCTAAAATCAGAACATCAGTGTTAGTTATTTTGAATTATCGAAGATAACCATTAGTTTTTCTAATCATCCATGCTCATAAAATGTACGTTGCATGTTACTTGTAGTATTACTAGAATCCGCGCCTGTTTATCACCATAGAATATGCATGTGGCTTTTTTTTAGGGCTAGTAGTATTACGTTAATTATTGAAGTTGTAGTAAAAAAATGGACAAGTTAGAGTTTATTCAAATCCGTCGTTTTATCCTTAATCTGGGTAAAATGTTACACAAATACGGTTCACCATCGTTTCGTTTGGAAGCCTATTTAACAGAGATTGCGACGCATTTTGGGCTGCATGCCTCTTTTAACTCTACACCTACCACTTTAACTATAGTGCTGTGGAGTGATCATCATGAAGATGAATATAACCACTCAGCGCGCATGCAGCCGGGTGAGTTAGACATGAATTCCTTGTCTCGAACTGATGAATTAGCCCATGAGTTGTTGTCTGGTCAAATCTCACTAATGGAAGCCAATAAACAACTGGCTGAGATTGACGCTATGCCTAGCCCTTATGGTAAAAGCCTAACGGGTGTCGCCTTTGGTATGTCTACTAGTGCGTTTTCTATGTTGATGGGAGCCGGTTGGTCAGAAATTATTTATTCTGGTTTGTTGGGCTTGATGGTTTACTTCTGGACTCTTTGGGCACTTCGTTCGAAACGAGTTAACTTGATGTTGGAACCTGTGGCTTCTTTTACAGTGGGCTTTGCGGCCTGTGCTATTAACCATTATTCATCATCAGGCCTTAATATCTGGCTGGTCATTCTTTCCTCTTTAATCATTTTAGTACCGGGTTTGTCATTAACCATGGGACTAGCTGAATTATCCTCACGCAACATGGTATCTGGAACCTCTAGAGTCATGGATGCCACCATGCAGCTATTCAAACTGTATTTTGGTGCTTTTTTGGGTGTGAGTCTGGGTTACCAATTATTTGGGCAACAAGAATTGGCAATGGCAGCTACCTTACCTTTTTGGGTCAACTGGCTGGGTGTACTAATGCTTAGTGTGGGTCTGGTTGCCATATTTCGTACCCGTATGAAACATGTTCCTTGGGCAATCGCATCTACTTTTATTGCTTATGGGGCATCTACTTGGAGTTCTGGGTTTCTTGAAAACGGACTTGGCGCCTTTGTGGGCGCATTTGCACTGGGTGTGTTTGCCAATCTGTTTTCACGCATTGCGAATGCTCCGTCTACCATAGTTGCTATGCATGGTTTAATTGTGTTGGTACCGGGTTCAAAAACCTATATTGGGCTTAATTCGTTCATCTCTGGTCAAGATATTATTAAGGTAGATCATATTGGCCAGGAAACCTTCTTGATCTTGATGTCGCTGGTGGCAGGATTAATATTTGCAAACGTGGTGATGCCGACTAGAAAGGCGCTGTAACAATTGTCTAAATTACGTACCTATTTTGAAATTAGCAGTTACGGTATTTATCAATCTTGGGATGAAAAAAGTAAAAGCCTTCCAAAAATAAAAGCTCTCGCTACTAAAATTCCTGCTGAATTGGAAATTGAATTTGGTTTTATCCTTAGCGCTAAAAAAGCCAAAGGAAAAAAACTAGATTGGACTATTTTTCATCCCGACGTTCTGGATGAAAATGGACTTATCATGCCTCCATTTGAGGGCGTGGTGTACGTTCGAAATAATGATTGGGAGTTTTATTTAGGCGATACAGTTTGGGCGCCCATTCACGATAAACTTGGGGATTGGCGTATGGTGATAGAGTGTGATGGAAAAGTTATTGCACAGAAAACTTTTAGTTTATTGGTTGAGCATGGCGATGCTGAGCTGCAATTTTGGAAAAAAAGGGGCTATTAAGACGCTACTTGGTCGATCAACGAAGTCTATTTAACTCCCCTAATCGACCTTTTATAGATACCCGATAACACTATTGCATGTTTGTTAACTAGCGTTTGTACTCTCAAATATTTTATCTGCAGATCCAGTAATAAATCCGCTAAATAGAGAGCCGTCAGGTTTTGCATAACGACGAGCAAATTCGTAGAAACAGCTTGGAATTTCTTGAACTCCATCACTGAATTTAACTGGATGACGGTCGGCCATAGTAGAAGATTGTTCCAACATTTGCAGCGGAGTCCCTTTTATTTCTCCACCAGAGGTATTTAAAGCAATACCCGATTTTTTTACTGCTTCGTTTATTTCTTGAATTGAGTCGAAATTTAACAGCGAATTGTTACTAACCGTAAAGTGGTTTGCTCGAAATCCCCATGCCGCTACCCATGCAGCAAATTCTGATTCTTCAAGCAGTTTCTGGTAAGTTGAAAAATCAATATCCCAATGTGTTCCAGAGTACAGGAAGTTAGCGGCTGAAGTTGTAGCTACATCTATATTGGCTGTCATTTCTTTTACAATTGCTTGTAATTCTGGTGAGAACTGTTCAGTTAACAACTCTGAAATAAATACTTTTGGGTGGCCCGGATCGGGATGCTCAAAATGTTTCGAATATAGTTTTTTGGCTACAAAATGATATTCACCACATTCTTGGTAACCCAAATTTAAAAAATGAGCGGCTAATACGTCTAAGCAAACACTACTGCTATTAAATGTTCGCAAGGCGATATGATCATTGACCACGTCTTTTTGCTGAGTAGAGCCTAATAACGAATGGATTATTTTTGCAGAACGTGTGACATCCACATAACTGTTCCACAAGTTTTCAAATAATTCATCGATCTTGGTGTGCATATAGTTTTAATCCTAAATAAGTGAGTAAATAATAACGTCTAGATAACCAGACCAGGTGAAAGTGTTGCCGGTAGGCTGACGTTTTTTGCTTCAATTGAAGCCACTGGGTAGGCGCAGTAATCGGCGGCATAATAGGCACTTGCTCTATGGTTTCCACTGGCACCAATTCCACCGAAAGGTGCGGCACTGGACGCCCCTGTAGTGGGTTTGTTCCAGTTAACAATACCGGCTTGAATATGAGTAAAGAAGAACTGATAGTCCGCATTATCGTCAGCTAAAAGACCGGCAGATAATCCAAAAGAGGTATTATTAGCTTCTTTGATGGCGACGTTAAAGTCACTGTAGCGATAAATTTTTAATAAGGGCCCAAAGTGCTCTTCGTCAGGTATTGGCGCAGCATCTGTGACATCAATAATGCCCGGCGATACAAAACCTGTAGCTGCTGTCAGATGTTTAAGTTCGACCAAAACCTTGCCACCCAAAGCTTTAATTTGTGCCTGTACTTTAACCATATGTTCAGCCGCTGCAGTGGATATCATTGAGGCGATAAATGGCTGCTCTTGATTAAAGGGGTCGTTAACTTGAATGTTAGCGGTGATCTCAATCAATTTACTGAGAATGGCATCACCATTTGGGGTGTTTTCAATAAACACCCGACGAGCGCATGTGCAGCGCTGACCTGAGGTAATAAAGGCAGACTGAACAATATCATGGGCTGCGGCATTGATATTTTGCACGCCTTTGACAATAAGTGGATTGTTGCCACCCATTTCCAGCGCTAGTATTTTATCCGCTTGCCCGGCAAATTCTTTATGCAGCAATTGGCCTGTTGATGAACTGCCAGTAAAAAATAAACCGTTAATATCTGGATGGGCCGCAAGGGATTTACCCGTTTCTACCTTGCCTTGTACTAAATTTAATACCCCTTCAGGCAAACCTGCCTGTTGCCACAATTGCAGCATATATTCAGCCACTCTAGGGGTTAAATCTGAAGGTTTGAACACTACGGTATTGCCGGCGATTAACGCTGGTACAATATGTCCGTTTGGCAAATGCCCTGGGAAATTATAGGGACCAAATACAGCAACCACACCATGAGGCTTGTGACGTACAAAGGCCGTCGCACCGGGTAGTGCATTTTCTTTGGTGCCGGTGCGAACATTGTACGCATCTATGGATATGGCTGATTTTCCTGCCATTGCGGCTACTTCAGTACGAGATTCCCACAATGCTTTACCTGTTTCTTTGGCTATTGTTATGGCCATTTCTTCACTGTTTTCTTTTAATAACTGCGCAAAAGACTCAACAATATTAATCCGAGTTTCCAGACTTGATTGTCCCCAAGTACTAAATGCCTGACGGGCGGCTGCAACTGCGTGGTCAACTTGTTCTGCGCTGGCACATTCACCTTGCCAGACTGTTTCGCCATTGGCTGGGTTAATTGATTTGAAACTTAAGTTATCATCAGCCAGTTTATGATTGCTGTTGGTTTGAATATTCATATTAGATCCTTAAAGGCATAAAAAGCGAACGTTATCGCCCGTTTTGAGCAGCAATGCTGTGGCAATATTTGGACTGAGCGTTAATGTATTGCTATCAATATCGTAGCTCGCTTGGGCTGTTGACATAGCTCGAAAATCCTTGACTAGGTCATTACATATAAAGAAAGACTGCTCACCGCTGGCTTCTGCAATCTTGACTTTACAACTTTTGCTTTGACTGACGGAGCGGATATTATTCAGTGATATTTCTACAGTTGGACCGGCATCAAATAAGTCGACATAACCTCTGAATTGAAACCCTTCCTTTTCCAGAAGCCGTAATGCGGGCGCTGTTTTGTTATGAACTTGGCCAATAACAGCCTGGGCTTCTTTACTGAGTAAACTCACGTAAATAGGATGTTTGGGCATCAATTCTGAGATAAAAGTCTTGTCACCAATCCCCACAAGATAATCGGCAGTGGGAAAGTCGATACCAAAAAAATGTTCTTCAAGCCATGCCCAAAAAGGAGATCGCCCTTGTGCATCTGATACGCCACGCATTTCTGCAATAACAGTATTAGAGAAGCGTTCAAGATGATTAGCCATAAACAGAAATCGAACCCGAGACATCAATTGCCCAGCGTTGTCTTTGCGGTATTTTTCCCGCACAAACAGGGTACAGACTTCGGTGGCACCGGTGTAATCATTACAAAACGTCAGCGTCTTTATTGCTTTATTTATTTGCAGCCTAGGGGAGTGGTTTTTTATCGTGCCTAAGTGGTAATGATGCAAAGGCACAGACATTCCCACTGAGGCTTCAATACCAGTAATTCCAACAACTTGATTGGTTTCAGTATCTTCTAGAACAAAAAGATAACTTTGATTACCTGGTGCACTCACATCAGCCGAGAAACTGTTCTCGGCTTTTTCAATTTTGCCTAGTAATAATTCATCGTTGTTAGGCAAGGAGGTAAATCCATGCCCAGACTCGATGGCAATTTGTTTAAGCGCGCTAAAATCAGAGGCTACAATTGGACGAATTAACAACATAATGGCTTAGATCCTGTGCTTAATCTAAGCATTAACGACTTGAGCTACAGCCTTTTCAAATCGTTTTAAGCCTTCTTTAATTTCATCTTCTGAAATAATTAATGAAGGAGCAAAACGAATAACATCCAGTCCTGCGATTAAGCTCATCAAGCCATTATCAGCCGATGCATTTAAAAATTCACGAGAACGGCCTTTATATTGTTCATTTAGTACAGCACCTAACAATAGACCTTGACCTCGGACTTCACTAAACACCTTGTATTTGCTATTAATCCCCTCCAAACCGGTTCTAAATAGCTGCTCACGAGCTTTTACACCCTTAAGAGTATCAGCTGTGTTAACAACATCTAATACCGCTTCGGCAACTGCACAGGCTAAAGGGTTTCCACCGTAGGTCGAACCATGAGTGCCTATTTTTAGATGTTTTGCGATATCAGTGGTGGTCAACATTGCACCAATTGGAAAACCGCCGCCCAAGGCTTTTGCGGTCGTCAAAATATCTGGTGTGACTCCCAATCCCTGATAAGCATAAAGATCACCAGTACGACCGACACCGGTTTGTACTTCATCGAAAATAAGTACGGCATTGTGCTTATCACAAAGTGCGCGTACACCTTGGATAAAGTCTGCTGTTGCTGGGATGATACCGCCTTCACCTTGTAATGGTTCAACCATCACTGCACAGGTATTGTCTGATATCAGCTTTTCGACACTGGCGAGATCGTTAAAATCGGCATGTACAATATCACCAGGTTTTGGGCCAAAACCGTCAGAATAAGCCGCTTGACCACCAACAGTCACAGTGAAAAAAGTACGACCATGAAAGCTTTTGTTGAAGGAAATAATTTGGGTTTTATGCTCGCCATAATTATCAATTGCCCAACGACGAGCCAGTTTCAAAGCCGCTTCATTGGCTTCACCACCGGAGTTGGCAAAGTAAACTTTTTCTGCAAAAGTGGCATCAGTGAGTTTTTTAGCTAAACGCAAAGCAGGTTCGTTAGTCATAACATTTGAAAGATGCCAAAGTTTTTCACCTTGCTCTTTTAATGCATTGACCAATGCAGGGTGACAATGCCCTAAACAATTCACCGCAATTCCGCCAGCGAAGTCGATAAACTCGTTACCTTGCTGGTCCCAAACTCGAGACCCTTTGCCTTTAACTGGAATTATTTTTGAAGGTGCGTAGTTTGGCACCATAACGTCGTCGAACAGTTCTCTTGTAATTTGCACTGATAGAAACCCTTAAGTCGATATGATGTTAAAAAAGTGATAGATGCAAAAAGACGCCAATAAACGCGAAAAATTGCTTAAACATCATTGATTTATAATGGGGGGTATTATGGTAAAACTAACTTTAAATGTGCAGTGTCATTATGGTTAATATGAGCCTATAATTTAGCAAAATAATCAAATGAATTATCAAATTGCTAACAAAACAAGAACAACAACTACTTTCCATATTGCGTTCCAATGCACGAGCAAGTATTTCGGATTTGGCGCGGGTGCTGAATCTTTCCCGTTCGACCATACAAAAACGCATTACTAAGCTGGAAGAATCGGGAGTCATTAGTGGTTATGTTGTTCAATATGGCAGCGAGTACCAAAATAATCTTGTATCGTCCCATGTATCTATCAAAGTAAAACAAAAGCTTACTGCTCGTACCAATGTAGAATTAAGGCAGATCAGCGAAATTTCTGAGTTATACGCTATTAGTGGTGAGTATGACTTAATCGCTATAGTGCAAGCTCAAAGCCTTGAGCAATTAAGTCATATTTTGGATGGCATAGGTAATCTAGATGGTGTTGATAGAACCAATTCCGCTGTGGTGCTGGAAACCAAATTTAAACGGTAAAGCAGTTAATCATACTAAATTTGAGCCCATGGGCTTGCCATGACACTATTTGTTGAAGAGCAGAATAGACATAGGGTGTGAATATTCTGCTCTTCCCATAACAACCCGTTAAATTGTTTCTAACTTTTCAGATTGACCAAATACCGGCCCACAACCTTAGATTGCATAAAACGTTGCAGATATTCTGGGGTTTGTTCTAAGGTGATTTCTTCACATAGACTTTGCAGATTAGGCAGTTTCATATCACTAGCCACGCGTTGCCAAATATGTTGTTTATCACTAAGAGGTATATAAACCGAATCCACGCCCAGTAAAGACACGCCACGTATAATAAAGGGATATACAGAAGAAGAAAATGAATCAGAAGCTGCCAATCCACAGGCTGATACGCCGCCACCTGATTTAATTTGTTTTAATAGGTTACTCAGGTAGACACCACCTAAGGTATCTATTCCATGAGCCCATCTTTCTTTACCCATAGGCAGAGTAGCCACTTCATTGAGCACATCACGATGCAATACCTCATCAGCACCCATTGCCTTTAAATGCTCAGTTTGTTCAGGTTTACCCGAAAAGGCCACCACGCTATAACCTAACTGCTTGAGCAGGGCAATACTGGTACTGCCGACTCCCCCAGTTGAGCCAGTAACAGCAACAGGGCCATCTTCTGGACGTGCGCCCATCTTTTCCAGTTTTTGGATGCAAAGGGCCGCCGTTAAACCGCCAGTTCCATAGCTCATTGCTTCTTTTAGAGATAAGGTTTCTGGACGTTTTACTGCCCAGTTGGCGGGAATAGAAATCATCTGTCCTAATCCGCCTGGGGTATTCATACCTAAATCATAACCAAATACCAACACTTCATCTCCAGGGGAAAAAGTGCCGGATTTATCCCGCACAACCACGCCTGCAGCATCTATACCTGGGGTATGTGGAAAATGACTGCTAACCCGTTTATTGCCGCTAGCAGATAATGCATCTTTATAATTTAAGGATGAATAGTGAACGTTAACGAGTAAGTCATTGTCAGGTAAGTCACTTACCGAGCGATTGACTATATTCAAGGTAAATTGTTTGTTTGCTGTTTCTTCAACTAGCAATGCTTTAAAAGTATTTTGCTCAGACATAGTTGCAAGTTTCCATGATTATTCGTATGTGTCATAACCTTAACAAATGGGGATTGTTACGGCCAGAATAGTTGAAGGGGCTTTTAAATAGGAGGTGTAGCTGATAGTTGACTCCGATACAGGATCCACAATGCCAAGGTGTTGAAAAAATCTAAGAGCAAAAGTTGATTTGAGCATGTAAAAGAAGGTTGTTACTCGCCTGAATCCTCAAATTATCTCAGGCTCAGGTCGCTCACCACTAAGTTCTTCTGATGTAAGCTGAACTTCATCAGATGTAGGGTGTACATCCAAAACCTCTTCAGATTCTGGATGCATAGGTAGTACATTTTGCGATGTGCGTACCATGGCAACATAATGACTTTCATGGTCGTCTGGTATCTCAACAATGCGCGAGCGAATTAGCTGCATGATGAGAACCAAACTAGAGGTTGCTAAAACAACCAGATAATAGGCGGGTAGGGCGCTGGCGCCCATGTGTTCCAGTGCAAATCCAGCAATAGTTGGTCCAATAAAAGATCCCAAACCGTAAATCATTAAAAGGCTACTGGAACCAGCAACCAGATTATCTTTGCTTATACGATCCACTAGATGCACTACTGAAATTGGGTATATCGCCAATACTATTCCGCAAAATATTGTTGATAGTACTGTAATTAATCCTCGCTCAACGGGGTAGTGTTTAGCGCATATAGCCATAGCTAATGCCAGCAAACTACTCAGTATAAAAGTAACTAAAATAACCCGTCGACGATCCATGCGATCAGACCATCGGCCTACCGGATATTGGATGAAAGCACCGCCTAGAATAGAGAGCGAGATAAAAGTGGCCAGCTGATTTTCGGTGTAACCTAAATCATTTACAAACAAAGGCGTTAGCCCCCAAAATGGTCCCATGATTAATCCAGATACTAAGCAGCCTGTAACCGCTACTGGAGCTGCATCAAACACCTTCAAAATACTCATCGATGGCATATCAACATTTACATTGGGCTGTTGCAGTCTAGTCCAAGAAATTGGCATGATCGCAGCTGTGACAAGTAAGCTGGCTATTATAAATAGGGTATAACCAGTGGCACTGTCGATAAGCAGAAGTTGTTGCGAAGCCGCAACGGCTAATAAGTTAATCAGGGTATATATGGAGAACACCCGGCTTCTATAGGCATCTTGCGTTTGACCATTTAGCCAACTTTCGACCACTGTATACATAGCAAAAACGCCAAAACCAGTCACAAAGCGAATGATTAGCCAAGCGTAGGGTGATATAGCCAATGTATAAGCAAGAGTGCAACAGCCGAGCAAGGCAGTACAAAAAGTAAAACAGCGGATGTGGCCCATGCGTTTGATCATTCTCGAAGCCAGCAGCGTGGCGACAAATGCACCCAAAAAATAAACCGAAGTGAGAATACCTAAAAACTTACCTGAAAACCCCTCTGCAACCCCGCGTAAGATCAGCAATGTACTGAGTAAACTGTTGCCTAATAACAACAAAAAAATAGCCAAAAATAAGGCCGTAATAGAAACAAGAATTGAACGCATGGCGCTTCCAAAAATGAGAGGAAAAAGGTAGCGGGACGCAGTATGCCACGGCATCAGTCTAAAACAATGGCTGTTAACAACAAAGGTCTCAATATCTCAGTAAATTAGCTTCGACTTTGAGCAGATTAATAACGTTAAGGCCACAATTTAAGCGCATACCGTTTTCATCGAATGGATATAGAATGAATAGAGCGCCCAAAACACGGCAATATCGCGATAGATTAAAATAGTCGGATCCAAGTAACTTTCTAAATAAGTAGCCAGAATAAGCTATAGGTCTTTTGCTAAAACTTCAGCCTTTATTGCCAGTCATGCGAAAAAAACATCCCAAGTTGGCCATCGAATTAGTGCTTGCAGACAACCAAATAGATATTGTAGAGCAACAAATTGATGCCGCTATTCGTTTTGGAAAAAAAACTACTGATGATTTTATTTGTAAAGAGTTAGCACCCAGAAAAATTGTTATTTGTGCCAGTCCCGCTTTTATCAGATCTATTACCAAGAATCCTTTTTGTTTAAGTAAACTAGAATGTCTTAGGTTTTCAATTCCTGGATCTGTTCCCTGATTATGAATGTGCTGCAGCAGATTTTGGTACTTCTACTTGGTTAGTTTACCCTAGCAGAGATTAAATGCCGTTAAAACTCAGTGCGTTTATCGATTGTTTGAAAAGTGAGATCCCAGAATTTTCTTAAACCAGTAAAAGATTCTGGATCAATAGCACTGGCAGGAGGATATGCATTAAGTCTTGCCTGCTCGATAACTGCTCCTGAGTTACTCTGGACGGTATGGCTGCTCCATACTTCAGTTTAAATAATCCAATCTCCTTACTAAACTGCTAATATTCCATTTAAGTTTTAATACGTAAATTCAAAAATGAAAAATAAAGTATCATCTGAAGTGACAGTACAAGCGATGAAAATGGCCAAGGGCACTCAAAAAGTGGGGCAAACTAAAGAGCAAACCAAGTTGATTGCTCAAGGTATTGAAAAAGGCATTGCTGAATATAAAAAACAGCAAGGTAAAAAACTACGTGAAATAGATAAACAACGTAAACAAAAGGCAAAACTGCAACAGGATGGCAATACCCACACTGTGGAACATGCATCCAATGATAATCCAGTACAACCCCTCCCATGGATATTGCTGGTCTTAAGTTGGTTGGGGTTTGTAGCTTACATATTTCTATAACACTTGTTGCCATAATTGTCGCTAAAGTTGACGTGACGAACTTGAAAGTTTAACGTCTGAATTACAGTAAAACTCTATAATTAGATTTCATTTTAGAGGTACTATTTTGTCTAATTCTATTCCCACTAAATTTTTTGATATGTTACCGCTACCTATTGTTGTAGTGAAAATTGTGGCAGATACGCTTAATCATCCTTTTGTTTATTTAAATGCTAGTTTTAGTAAAGTCATTGGCTGGAATCTAGAAGAAATACCAGATAAAGAGCATTGGTGGACAACTGCGTATCCAGATCCACAATACCAAGAAGTGGTAAAAAGGCTTTGGGAAATCAGTATGGAAACTAAAGACAACGATAATTTTGTTTTTATGACCGTTAATCTAATGACAAAGCATAGTGGTATTAAGCGCTTTAAAGTTTACACCGAACTGGAGAGCGCGCTATTGGATGGGTATTATGTTGTTGCATTTGAAGAAACGAATGCATCATATTTTTAATTAGCCATGTGCATTGAAATATAACAGGGTGCAGTTAAGCTAGAATCAAACTAATACTTCCTATCAACAATCTTCTGTGACTATTTCAACTGTACAATTTGGAAAGCCAAATGAATCATAAATGAGGTAACAGCCCTCAGTAGTAGGTGTGCCTGAGCTAGGAATAATGTAGCCAATTAAGGTATATTGATTATCTACACGAGTTTCAAAATCATCCGAGATATCCAAAAAATCAAGCATATCTAACTTATCTCCTCCCTCTCCCTGACTCTCTGGGCATAGATTTCGCCAATCAATTTCGACACTGCCAAACCCAAAATCAACGATATAGTCTGTCTGTATCCCATTAGGGTTAGTAGCGGCTGTTTTTAGCCCTTTCACTCTTGCTTTCATTTGTACTAGAGTTATTGTGGACTTGAATTGGCCACTTAAGGAGTTTAGCACTGCTATTTTTGCATCAGATGAAATGTCGATAAATTTTGGGGCCGCAACAACAGCCAAAATACCCAAAATGACAATGACAATGATAAGCTCAATTAATGTGAAACCTTTATTATTATTTTTACTCACCGTACAACCGCCTAATTTTTACTTTATATTATTAAAAAATAATCAGTGTGTGTTTATTTAAACAAATTTCATCTAGAGCATGAGTCTATAAATATAAACGCAATAAATCAAAGCTTTAGATCCATTAAAATCAATTCGTCATTCCGCCGTATGAATTGGGATCAAAACAAGTAATGAACTAGCAGGCCTTTTACATTACAATCCTCGGCCTTATTTTTAGGTGACGAACGGCGGATATGGCAGCAATAGGTATAGATTATGGGACTTCGAACTCCGAGGTGGTGTATTTTGATGGCCAACAGCATCATTTTGTTAAACTCGATCCTAGTCTAGAAGCAGCAAACAAAATTAGGTCCTCGGTTTTTATCTATTATAAAGAAGAACTGCCTAGACCTCCTATCCCAATGATTGAAGCAAAAATAGCGCAATTAAAGCGTGCTATTTCTGACCAAATTGAAAAAGCCAAAGAAGGCTATTACGAAGCGCCAGACCCAAGAGAACAGCGAATACACAGCAATAGGATAGATGAGCTGCGCGCTGAATTTCATAACCTACCCGTTTTACAAGAACGAGCTATTGAGCTTTTGTTAGAAAACATGACTGTGCAAGATTTGCCATTGCAACAGCTAGTTGCAACGGGCGAATTTGCCTTTGGTGAAGACGGTTTTAGACGTTATTTGAAAACCCCTGAAAAAGGGCGGCTGATTTATTCACCGAAAAACTTTTTGGGTGCCAACTTGGTGGCTGGTCAACAAGAGGCCTTTGTAGGATTGATTGCCAAACAATTAGAATTCTTTCGTTTAAGTGCTGAGCAGCAATTAGGCCAGTCTGTGGATACCGCTGTAATCGGTCGCCCTGTGCGGTTTCATGGCACCAGAGGGCAAGATGGCAACAAGCAAGCTATCGATATTATGACCCAAGCGGCAACGATGGCAGGTTTTAGCAAGGTTGATTTCCTCGAAGAGCCTATAGCCGCGGCATATAAGATTGAACGCACCCTAGATAAACACACTAACGTGCTAGTGGTCGATATTGGCGGTGGTACCACCGATATTTGCTGTATTAAGTTGTCACCAGAAAAACTGGCGAATGTAGACCGTCAACAAGATGTGATGTCGGTCACAGGTACGCGCTTAGGTGGTATGGAGTGCGACAAAAATCTGATCATAAAATCTATAGCGCCGACTATGGGTCAAGGTTTATTGATGTATAACGGTTTGCCTGTACCACCCGCCTATTATTCTGATATGTGTGCGGTAGATGATATTCCGAAACTCAACCGATTTTTTTCAGATGACTATTGGTTGGATATTTCTAATACCAAGTCTTTGCTCAAAGAGCCAAAGTTGTTAGAACGATTGTTAGAAGTACAAGAAGAAAAACTCTCAGCTAGGCTAGTAAACTCATCACGATTAGCCAAGGAGTTACTTTCTTCAAAAGATGAAATTATTTTACCTCTGCATTATATCGAGGAAGACTACGACGTTAAGCTGAATGTTGATGAGCTTAAGCGCTCTATGCAATCTTGGTTAGCCAGAGTGAAAAGTTTAGTGACCGAATGTTTAGAAAACAGCTCCGAGCCACCAGAAATGTTGTTTATTACTGGCGGTATGAGCTTGTCACCTATAGTCAAAAAAGAGCTATTAGACTTGTTACCTGGTTTACCTGTTATGGAAGGCGACGCATTTAACTCTGTATGCGAAGGTTTGGGTATTCAAGCGGCAAAACTATCTGCTCGCAATCCATCCTAACAAGGGAAATTGCTATTCACGGTTTATTTTATTGTGTTGTTGAAGTGGTCGAAGTTGATGTGTTTAGAGGTGACTAAGGGTTGCTCAGGATTTATATACTGTTCCAAGGTATTTAAAAGCGTCTAAGTTACAAAATATATAAGTTTGATAAAAATAACGTGGTTATAAAGAATTTTAACCACGCTATTTAGGTCTTTGCAAAACCGCGTTGTGTACGATTCATTAAAGGCTAACCCGCTTTTTAATCTTCTAAGGGGGCTGAGCCAAACTAGTTGTTAACGGCTAAAAACGCGAACGAACTCCAAAAGTAATACGTCGCTCAAAGATGTTTTGGGTGATCACATGATCTGACCACTGCGCGTAGATATCTTCTTTTTCTTCGGTTAGATTACTGATCGAGGTATAAACACTCATGTCCTGGGCAAACTCATACCCTGCAAACATATCAAAATACATCGTACTGTCGGTCCAAAATGGTACAACACCTTCGCCCATAGGCAAGCTTAAGCTGTCCAATCGATCGCTACGGTAGTTTGCCGCTAAGCGCACTTGTACTGGCCCTTTTTCATACCAAAGTACCGCATTCGCTGATTTATCTGAGTTATCTTGAATAGGTAAGCTTTTACCGTATACATCGGTATTGGCACTGTCACTTGGCGCGTAGGTAAAGTTTAGAGATGTACCCAGACCATCAAATGGAGCAGGTAAAAAATCAAATGCTTGTTGATACGCAATTTCAAATCCTTTGATATTGCCGCCTGCACCATTAATTTCAGTATTCACTGGTACTTCACGACGTACCACACCATCGATATCAGGCAGACCTTGCATCACAATACCGTTTTCAACAAAGGACTCTATATCCATGAAAAAGGCTGAAACACTTAATATGCCGCTTTCGTTAAAATACCACTCTGCTGATAAATTGTAGTTTGTTGAGCGCCATGGTTCTAAATCTGGGTTACCATTTTGGCGACCTGATACTGCAACAAGTAGATCTGGACTTACGCCTAGTTCAGCAGCAAGGATATCACCTGCACGAGTTCGGCCAACACTCACACCACCTGCAAGTTTACCAATATCTAGGGCTGTCATGGTTTTACCATAAGCGGCGCGTAAAATAATATCGTCGGTGAGGCTTAAGTTAAAATTCATTGAAGGTAAAAAATCGGAATAATCACGGTTTAACCATTTTTCTCCAATTTTTTCACTCGCAGTACATAACGAACAAGGACGCGCAGAACCAAGTTGGTTTTGAAGCATGTCTAGTTCAGTTTGTATGTATTGGGCACCTACATTTGCGGTGTAACTTAAATCACCTATGTCGCCTGCAAAGTCAACTTTGAAATAGGCGGTTTGCGTTTGTTCTTTAACTTGGTATGTACGTGATGGATTGGCTAAGCGTTTATTACCAGGGTAAACCGCATTTTGAAATGCCATTGGGTCGTCCAACACTTTCGGATCGATGAGGTAAAAACTGTGGTCAGCTCCACTTGGTCCTAAACCGTTGACTTGGTTTACCCAACCTGTTGGCATATCGCTAAAATAGTGGGTGCTGCCAATGGTTAAGTCGCCACCGGCCACACTGTTTACACCATCACCATTGGTATCACCAAGGGATGCGCCAGAATCTTTCCACATCACATCGGCAGTAAAATCGCCTGTGGTAAATGGGGCAACTAAAATATAGGTTTCGCGTTCAACATCACGTTTTGATGCACGCAGACCAAAATCAATATTTTGTAAATGCTCAAGTCCAAAATAATAATGCCCATCAATACGCACAACGTCTAAGGTGGCTTCCTCTTCGAAGTTATTTTCAGAGTAGGTAGAGACAAGATTATATTGGCTTACATCATTACCAAAACCTTCTTCAAAACCAAGTGTGAGATATTCACCACTGCGTGAGAAAGTAACATCAACTGGATCTGGACCGTAACCATTTGGATTAACAGGTGTGATGCCGTCACCATGATTTTTTAATAAACCATGTTGTGCGCCTGAGGTTATAAATCCATGAGCCACGTTTTCGGTGTGACTACGCTCTGCGGAGCCGTGAATATATCTAAACTCACCAGATAAGGGGCCATCACCTTGGTATTCGAATAACAAATTGGCATTGGTCGACTCACGATCATTGGTTAAACTTTCTGAGTAGGCGCTGACTCTACGTACTTTTAAGTCCATCTCATTGGCAGTGTAAACTTGTCCGCCTAGATCATTGTCTAAACGCGGAATGAAGTTGTCTGAAAAGGCCCAAATTTGCCCTCGTGCATTATCCACCATCACACCTTGTTTACGGTCTGCATCATCCATTTTTGTATAGAAAAGGTCGCCGGTAAAAGTGAGTGAATCGGC